>Ga0153952_1000247_pt1 | contig 17396 bp, 19 predicted proteins | sample TSNJ036MetaG_FD_104746 | JGI IMG/M metagenome (GOLD analysis project Ga0153952, IMG submission 104746) | Attine ant fungus gardens microbial communities from New Jersey, USA - TSNJ036 MetaG | ecosystem: Host-associated > Fungi > Mycelium > Unclassified | place: USA: New Jersey, Wharton State... | reverse complement strand
GTGCAACCATTAAACGCAGAATCCCCAATGGAGGTAACGCTATAGTTCTCAGTACCATTGGAAACGGTTGCTGGGATAATGAGTTTCCCTGTCGTTGCAATAGCAATGGCGGTGTTTGTTCCACCCTTGCGGTTTTGAGGTCTGAGGAAAATGGTTTCTCCAATGTAGAACTAGGAAGAGGTGTTATCTCATCGATGTTGGATAGCGCCTCTTTATTTTCGTTTTTTTCGTCTGATTGCCTGCTTAATTCGTCGGAAGACTCCGCCTCATCCGTGGGCGATTCCTCCGGCATAGGCGTCACTTCATCCGTTGGCGTTGGCGTGTCGGTGAGCGTGGCCTCCGGCGTGGGCGAGACTTCGTCCGCCTGCATCACGCTTGGCGTCGGCTCCGGCGTGCTGCCTTCGGCCATCGTCATACCCAGGCTAGAAAAGCACAATGCCACGATAAGCAGTATGGTTAAGATTTTGTTTTTTCCCTTGTTCATCGGTAAAATTCCCCCTGTTTTCGTATAAATACGGTTTTGTTGTATAGCTTTTGCCTTCTGTTCTAAATCACGCTTTTCAACCTCCGCAGCCCTCCAATAAACGCCGAAACCGGCTGGATAATTACTTATCCATCCGGTTTTTGCGGGGTTTTTGCTGCTTTATTCAATTATAACATGCATTGCTCACAACTCGCAGGTATGAAAGGGTTAAATTTTGCATACCCTTATGTCTGTATTTTTTTAAGCCGGTATCCCTTACCCTGTTCGGAATCTATGGCAACAGGCCCGTTATCCCCTAATTTATGCTTATCGTATATCAGGCGTGAGCTTGCCCACCACCACATACCGGGCGTCCTTAAAATCATAGGCGCTGGTGGACAGCGTGACCACACGGTCTCTAGCAGTTAGCTCTACATTGCTTTGGAAGGTGGATTTGCCGCGGGCGTTCCCGATCCAATCCATGAATTCCTCATCGTCCGCAAAATCCAGCTTCCACGCCGTATCGCCCGCGCCCGCCGTGTATCCCGCGAACAGCTCCAGCGTGTAATTGCCCTCCGGCGTCAGCAGCAGCATAACCGGGTGGTCTTCATAGTATGCCTGCTCCCGGTATTTCGTCAATATATGGAACATGGAGCCGTCCTTCATGTTGTGACCGTAAATCATCGTATTCTTATCCGTAAAGCCCGGCGCGTTATGTTCCACATTTTCCTATACTATTGCATATTCTCCTATTGCAAGTACCGCATAAATAATTTATGGTAAACATATAAAATATATGCGGTCATAACACAAGGAGAACTGATGGCCTAGTTCCATCCTTGTCCCTGGAAAAAATAGATGCATTACTGAACTGAAATAAAAACCCATTTTGTCCTTGACAAAGGGTACACTTTAGAAAGACGGGTATCCCGTAGACTGTACAGGCTGTAAAACCATAGCAAGAGCTATGCACCACACGGCAAGTATCTTGATTGATACCCGCTTATTTGATCTAAACATTCTATCGCCCCCACCATTTGACATTACAGTTTTATTATACCATAATACTGTATAATGCTTCAAAACAATACCTCTCATTATGCAGGAGTGGATAAACGTATTGCTCATAAAAAATCTACACCACCAAATGGAACTTTCCCCTTCCAACAAATATGAAAGAAATTGCTTATAAGGCAATCTGTTTGGGAAACGGGTGTTCGAATGCCATTGGTATATTTTTTTCACTAAGTAAAATTGATGTTTTTGCAAAGGCTTGTCTAATAATTAAAATAACAAAAAATACTAGATATCCCGGCATCAAGGCATTTCTGGAAAAGGAAAACGGTCGAAACTGGATACAAGGGTTCAGGTTTCAACCGTTATTCTCAAAAAAGATGCCACGATGCGGGGCATAAAAATATCGCGAACCATAAAAAGATGGTTCGCGATATTGGCCGCGGGTCCTTGCCCGCTGTCTTGTGTTTACAAAAAAGATGCCATCAGTCGGCTTGAAATTAAGGGTCTGAAAATCATAGGTTTACTGCTCGCAATTAGCTCGTTCCAATAATCTAATACATAAAAAAGATAGATAAGGCGATACTGCTTTTTTCTGCCCAAAATCCCAACTCTTACCTTTTTGATAAATGGATTCGGGGGTAAACAAACCGTTTTCGTCTTGCTTCGCTTTTATGATGTCAACCATTTGACGAAATCTCGGATCAGCTTTTGCATATTCAAATTTACTAAGGCAATCGGTAACGCTTACGATATCATACCAAATAGCAGGTGCTTTTAATTTTCGGAAATCAGTGCCCATGTAAAACATATACGGATGCCTTTCCAAGTTATTTTCCCATAAGGAAAGGAGGACGTCAATTCCTTTTGTGGCAATATCGCTATTTTTATATTCATCAATGTATGAGAGCAGATTTAGCATAATATGGGTTGCATAGGGGCAACAATCGTCCTTTCGTCCCGGGCCTCTGAATTTTCCGAACTCTTCCGATACCGAACAGGGGAAGCCTTGTTCTTTGTTTAATGCCACTAAATAATCCACACCCTGCTTTATATGCTGTTGGTAGTCTACTTTCGCTTTAATCAATGCTAAAAGCAATAAAGGAGCGTCACACAGGCACCAACCGAATATATCTGTACCAGTTCCGCCAAAGTGCTTAGGTATGTTGGTTAAGGATTGGTATATTCCATATTTGTCCTTATGGCTCATAAGTTGGCTCACAGCGCATTCAATTTCAGGTGTGTCCCTACCAAAGCCAATATCAAGCAGGAATAAGAGCTTGTGAATAGGCAATTCGGGATTTTTGTGGTTGCTTACCAACATGCTGTGAAAGTTGGAAATATCACTTAAATGCGCTTGGATTTTATTGTCCTTCAAAGCCTCATTTTTCAGGTCTACAAGATTCCCTTTGCTTTCATTGAGCAGATTTATTCTAATGGCATATTGTAACCACGGTTCACTTATGGATAATAGCCTTTCAATCATTTGATTCCCCTCCGCACTTTCGCCTTGGCATTTTGAGTTAAGCTATACCAATTACAATTATATCACAGAGATCGTATTCTAAAGCACTAGTTGTTCGTTGCAATACAAGACTCCAGATAAAAGAGGAAGAACTCGCCTTTGCTAAACTAAATTGATTTGGACAAGGGGGTTCGAAAGTCGGCGGTAAAGATTTTTCACTACGTCAAACCCGAGTTTTTGTAAAAGTTTGTCCAATAAATCTAAAATCGATGTGATGGCTATAAATAACTAAATGAAGCCATTCTTGGCAAAAGAAAACGGTCGAAACTGGACACGGGGTTCAGATTTCGTCCGTCGTTCAGCCTTTGGCTCGGGTATAAAAATACAGAAAATGCCTATTAAGCATAATTGCTAAAATATTTATCTTTTATAAATACTGGTATAGAAAGCATTAATACCTGGCCAATGAACGTGATAAGAATATCATATATATCAAATGAGCTATTTAAAAATAAATCATGTATAATTTCAGATCCTAAAACTAAAGCAAAAATCCCCATGCAAATGAATAGATGTGTCTTTACAGTAAGGCTTCGCTTCCATACAAAAATTACAAGCCACTTTCCAAACATAGTAGCCGCCCATGCTGCTCCTAAATTAGGTAATATCCCCAGAAAAAACAAATATACACTGTTATCTGACAAATTATATTCTCGTAAAAAAATAACTGCTACCCAGATAATAATCCCAATGTATCCTAAAGTCTCAATACTGCCTACTCTTATTTTTTTCATACTACCTCCTATTAGCGGAAAACTACAAATGCTCTCCATTCAAAACTATATCAAAAACCGCTCACAGGTTCAAATCCTGTAAGCGGTTTTAATGATTAATACTTACAAAAAAGACGCAGCGCTGGATACGCAGTATGCTTATAATTCTATCTTCCAAGCATTTTTTTAAGTATCCTTCATTGAGCAAATGCACCGTTTCAAATTTACCATCATAAAACACCGCCCAGTTATTAAAAACACACGGAAGAGCCTTTGCCTTTTCCAGCGCATCAACCTTAATCAATGCAAGCGGAATACCATTTGCCTTGCAATAGGATTCCATTTGCTCAATGCAGTTAGGTATATACGGACACTGCAACCCATAGTAAATCGTAAGGGTCTTACTTTCAATAGTTTGCTTTTTTGCGCCTTCTGTAAATTTAGGATTTGTGCCGTCAAACGACAACGTTAAAAGCTCATATTCGGCGCCAATGGTATCAACCGTTTCAAACCCATATTTTTGCATAAATTTCTTTTCCGCAAGAAATGGTTTTTTCTTTTTAGAGCTGATAACACAAACGCCGGATTTACCTTGTCTTTTGGCATTGTCTATGCAATAGCTAAGAAGTTCCTGCCCATAGCCTTTTCCCTTAAAGCTACCCGAAACCCAGAGACAATAGATATAAATATAGTTAGCTCCGACAACAGGAACCCAAGCATATGCAAGCGGCGCGTATTCAATGAACACCTTGCCCTTTCCGTTTAATTTTCTAAAAATATGCCCTTCTTGAATCCGATTGGACAGCCACGTTCTTTTTATATCAACGCCACATTGATGCTTTTTATCCGAAATAGCACAGCATAAATGTTCGTCAGCAAGATTATCCAATGTCAAATTGATAAAATCGCTACTCATTGTAACCCCCCGTATTACATAAATAATCTTAGCTCTGAGCATAACACAAAACCGCTTAAAGGTTCAAATCCTGTAAGCGGTTTTTTTGATGGTGGGGGCGGGTGCAGTCATGAGCGAACACGCAAACTCCGCGTTATTGGCCTCTATTTCATCAAGCAATATATCATCAATCGTGATCGGCCTATCCCCACCATTCAGGAGTAGTGTCATTCGTTCATCATACAGATAAATCGCCCGTAGGAAGATATTGATGATGCCGCGCCGATTGTTCTCGTCATTAACATTACCTTTTTTGAGCGCATACAGGAAAGCGCGGATCTGTGGGGCTGTAAACACAATCTGCTTATTCATCTCGATTGCGATTTGCGCCTGTAATTCCTCTTTTTCCTTTTTTCGCTTCTCAATACGTTCGGTTATCATCTCAACGGACTGTCCGCTCTCCAAAGCCTTCCATAGATTTTCAACGGCTGTGTCGGCTTCTTTCAGCGCCGTCTTTCATCTCTTAACCGCTGCGCTATCGTAATCCGCTTCACATGCGGTGGCCATGGAAGCCGCAATATGCTCAATGTTTTTCTCGGTCAATAGTTTGCGGCATCCCAAAATCATGCGGTCCTCAATATGCTGTTTCCGAACAATCTTTTTCTTGCACTTCTGCTTTTTCGCCTTGTTGCAAGCATAATAGCGATACATAGTTCCTGTTTTAGAGGTGCCGCCGTAGCCGGTCATCATCTCGCGGCAGTACCCACGGAAAAGTTTGGTGGTCAGCAGATATTCTTCCCGGCCTCGCGTTCGCGCAGGGGCTTTTTTATTACGGTCAAGAATGTACTGTACCCGCTCAAACAATTCATCATCAATAATGCGGGGCATCCCGTCCGGCGTTTCGGTGTTCTTATATATGTAATACCCTATATACCGCTTATTTCTCAAAAGACGATGCAAGCTGTTTTTGTTGAACCTCTTGCCAAGAGAAGTCTTAACCTTTTTGTCGTTCAGGCGCTTCACACTTTCTGCTTATGATAAAACACTGTCAGCCAATCAGCTTTTCTACGTCCTCTTTTCTGGGGATCGAGGATATTCCTCCACGTTTCTGTATGCACAGCGTCGCCACAGCATTACCGGTTTTAGCGAACTCGCAGAGGTCGTCCAGGCTCACTTCACTAATCTTTTGACCCGATTGAATAAGCCGTGCTAAAAAACCGCCTGTAAAGCTGTCACCAGCCCCCGTGGTATCAATAACATTTCCCACAAATGCGGGTACGAACGTAAATCCGTCACGGCTTCTTACAAGCGCGCCATCTTTTCCGAGTGTTACGAGCGCTGCTTTTATCCCTGACTCGACCAGCCTTTTCGATGCGTCTACTGGATCCTCTACACCTGTCACGAGAAGAGTCTCCTCATCGCTTATCTTCACAATATCCGCATAGGGGAGGGCCTCACGCACCGCCTGTGCAGCAGCTTCAAAGCTCGGCCACAACGGCGCTCTGTAGTTGGGATCAAAGCAAATCGTAACCCCGCTTTCCTTTGCTGCATTCAGCGCCGCATAGGTTGCGCTCTTTGCCGGTTCGTCAGTGAGGGAGAGCGACCCAAAATGGAAAATCTTAGAAGTTTTTATTAGTTCTTTATCCAACTCATCAGGTCTGAGGCAGGTGTCCGCTCCGGGCTTTCTTGCAAACGAGAAGTTCCTTTCTCCATCTGGCGATATGTTTACAAAGGCCAAGGTTGTGAACGCATTGCGGTCAAAGATGACACTTGACGTATCCACACCGTGTTCATCCAGTACCGCCTTGAGAAAGCGGCCGTGCATATCGTCGCCGACCTTCGCGATCATGGCTGTACTGCAACCAAGGTTCCCCGCCGCGACGAGCATATTTGCCGGAGCGCCGCCGGGGTTGCGTTCATACTCGTTCATCCCCTGCGCGGAAACACCGTCCTGCGTAAAGTCTATAAGCAATTCTCCAAGTGCAACGATATCTTTCATAATATTTGCCCAAATTCCACCTTTTCTTTATTAAAACCAAGTGTTGTAAAGAATCTTACGCCCTTATCCCAAAACGGAAGATGCTGGGTTTCTGTATCCAGGAGTATCAAACTTCATTTCCTTTACCCATGTGCGTTCTATTTCGCCCACATCGATACACACCTGGTCGATAGCACCGGGCTTTGCGTCAACGTTTCCTTCCTCGTAGGCCTCTATCACAAGGTTTTCGAGTTTTAGCAATACAACTCTGTCGCATCCATGAAAGGGATCAAGCACGTTTTGGAATCCGATGGCATGGTAAAATGCAAGCGTCCGATCCATGTCCGAGGTAGGAAGTCCAATATGCCAAATCCCATTCAGCTTGCTCCTTGTACCACCATCAGTCCTGAACGTTAACAATGACCTTCATGGTTGTTTCGCGGTTTGCATCGATGTACTCGTATGATTTCAGATAATCTGCGAAAGCGAAGTGCTTTGTCATGAGGGGCTTGAGCTGAATTTTCCCCTCGCTGACCCACCGGATGGCATCCACATAGTCCTCGTGACGGTACATCATAGTTGTGTCAAGATCCAATTCGTGGTCATTGAGAACAGCCAGATCGACTGTTGCCATCTTTGCAAACACGGCGACAAGAATGATTTTCGAACCCTTTCTGGCACAACGAATAGCCTGATTGATAGTTGTGTCGTTTCCGGCGCAGTCATAATAGTAATCGCACTTATCCGGCCCGAAGCAATCAATCAGAGCCTCGTTAAAGTCAACCTTTGTGGTATTTGCCACATAATCGGCCCCCACGGACTTTGCAAGCGCAAGCCGCTGGTCAGAAACATCCGTCATCATGACCTTTGCGGCGCCGGCTGCTTTGCAAGCCTGGCAGACGAGAATGCCGATTGGGCCGGCGCCAAGAATTACAACGGTTGCGCCCCCCATCTCGCATCTGTTTGCGGCATGTACGGCAACGGCAAGGGGCTCAATCATGGCGCCCTCGTCCGGGCTCATGCCCTCAGGGAGAACAACCACCTTCGACTGATCTACAGCGAAGTATTCGCTGGCGGCTCCGGGGGCCTGAAAACCCATTACCTTAAGATCCTCACAAAGGTTATACTTGCCATGCGTGCAGGGATAGCATTTCCCGCAGAACACCTGGGGCTCGAAGGTAACGAGTTGGCCTACCTTGAATTTCTCGTCTACCCCTTCACCAAGCGCTTCGATCACACCGGAAACCTCATGGCCCTGTGTAATGGGATACGAGGTGAAAGGATGGGTACCGTGATAGACGTGGATATCTGTGCCGCAGATTCCAATACGGCACACTTTTATGAGCACCTCGCCCTTTCTGGGTTCCGGCTTGTCTATATTACGAAACAGTATTTCCTTGGGTTTGGTCATTACTTGCTGTATCATTTTTTTGCTCATTGCTTTTCTCCTAAAGTTGTTGTTGCAAGGGTGTTATTTGCTTTTATGCTATTTTTTGATTGGAACAGTCCTGCAATGTTGCCCTTGTTTGTCATAATAATGATGATGGCCAAGAAAACTACACCTTTGATTGCCTCTTGTATGGTGGTACTTACGTTCAGAATTGCAAGCCCGTTAGTAAGCACCTGAAGCATGAAGCTTCCGATGATTGGGGCGGAAATATTGGACTTGGTGCCTCCGCCAACAGGGAAACCGCCGAGTACCAGAGTGATCATGGTGTTGAACATCATGCCCTGTCCGGACTGGACGGAAGCGGTTCCGGACCTTACTGCGGTGAGAAAGCCGGCTATAGAGCAGAGGATTCCGCACAGAACAAAGGCAATGATCTTCACCTTGTTTACACTGATGCCTGTATAGATAGCAGCCTGCTCCTGCGAGCCTACCATTCGCACATGATGGCCGAATTTCGTCCTTGTTGAAATGAGCCAACATACGGCAAGAACTACAATTAGAAGAGGAAGCTTAAACGAAAAATCGTCCATGTCATATAGCGCGAAAGGAATGCTTTCTGCTTGAGACGCGATGAGCTGTATGATAAGTCCATCAATAATGTACGAAACGCAGAGGGTCGCAAGGAAGGATGGAACCTTAAGTATGGCTACCGAAACGCCGGTGAGAAAACCGATAAAAGTGCCGGTGGCGATCATACAGAGGATGCCGAGCGGAATATTGATCTTGCCCACTTTGGCGAGCACGTAACAACAGATGCATATGATACCACCTGTAGAGAGGTTCATCATGCCCATGCTCATGATAAAGTAAACGCCGACTGAGCTTATCATCAGGATGATTGACTGGCCAATAACCGTTTTGATATTCAACATCGTCAGGGAAGTGCCCTTTGTGAGTATGGCGAAGAGCGCCACAAGCAGAATGAGTCCTATCAGAGAGCTTAATTGGGAAAAAACTCTGGTAAGCTTCTTGCTTTTCATCATTTTATCCTCCTTAAACCACCTTCTGGACGATGTCTTCTTCCCTCAGGTTCTCGTTTCTGAAGAATTCGCCCGATATTCTTCCGTCTCTCATAACAAGTATCCTGTCGCAGCAACCAATCAGCTCCAAAAGCTCCTCAGATATAACGATCATAGACTTGCCTTGCTTGTTCAGCTGCACGAGCAGGGCATAGATGACCGCTTTAACGCCGACATCGATACCTCTCGTTGGGCTATCCATGACGAATATCTCGGTGCCTCTTGCGATCCACTTCGTTACAGCGACCTTCTGCTTATTGCCTCCGCTGAGCTCACTGACGTTTTGCCCGACCTCGCGCATCTTTACTTCAAGAGTTTTGGCATTCTCCTCAGCAAACTTTTTCATTTTAGACGGGGAAACAAAGATACTCTTACTCAGGACATCCATACAGTGAACAGCGATATTGTCGGAGATTGATGCTGCCTGGAATAGAGACTCCGTGTCTCTGTTCTTGGAAATATAGCCAATCTTTTCACCGATCGACTCCTGAATCGTCTTTACAGACTTGCCGCTTTCCACTACCTTGACATCGCCGGCAACGTCATACTCGATACCAAATATTGCTCTTCCGATCTCATGCATACCGGAGTCACTCAGGCCCGCAATGCCGAGTATCTCGCCCTTGTGGAGGTCAAAGCTGACTCCCCCAAGTCCTTTGCACTTTAAGTCGCGCACTTGCAGGACGACATCATCGGAAATCTTCGCATCGTAATCCGTTCTGTAGAAGCTGCCCACAAGTTCACGTCCGACCATGAGGGTCTTGAGCTGATCTTCGTCAACTTCATCCGCCATCTTGCTGGTGACTATCTTGCCGTCACGGAGGATCGTGATGCGGTCGCAGACCCTGAGGACCTCCTGCAGGTCGTGCGAAATAAAAATAACGGAATTTCCGGCCTCCTTTGTGGCATTGATGAGTTTATAAAGTTCATCGCGTCCCACATGGGAAAGGGCGGTAGAGGTCTCATCGATCATAAGAAGGCGCGGTTTTATAAAGAAGGATCTGACAAGCTCTATCATCTTTCTCTGCTCGATGGAATAATGCCTCACGTCATCCTCTGGGGCAATATCCGTTATACCAGAGGCGACCAGAACATCCAGTGCCATCTGGTGCATCTTTTTCAGGTTGATGAACCCGTGCTTTGAAAAGTTCTCCTCAAGGCCGAGAAAGATATTTTCCGCCACAGACAGGCCCTCGAGCGTATTTATTTCCTGGGCGATAAGGCTAACGCCGCTTTTGATACCCTCTGCCTGGCTGGCAGGCGTATAAGGCTTTGCATCCAACTCGAAGGTGCCGGAATCCGGCTTCAGCATACCGGATATTATGGAGAGTATCGTACTTTTTCCGGAGCCGTTTTCACCGATGAAACCCAGCACTTCGCCGGGATAGACGTCCATGCTGGCGCCGTCAACAGCGTGAGTAGCGCCAAAGTATTTGTATAGTTCGTTGATTCTGAATAATACTTCGCTCATGTTGCTCTCCTCACTTGACGATGTCGTATTTACGGCTCTTGTTGGAGGCTCTGACAATCAATATCATCGCAAAGCCAATGATAATGTTCTGCAGAGAGGACTCAAGTCCATTGGCCAGCAGGCCGTTGGAAATGAGATTCAGGAACAATATGCCTATGAACATTCCGATAATCGGATGCAGGTATTTTTTAAAGGAATTGGCAAACATACAGGCCATCATCGGTCTGAAAGCAGCAGTGGCAGAACTCATACCAGTAGCCTGGGCGACTCTGGTGGAGTAGCACAAGTTCACAACTCCATAGAGCGCAGCACAGAGGCCGCAGAGCACAAAAGCAATTGTGGTATATTTTGCCACATTCAGGCCGAATTTCCCGGCTATCTCCTTTTCAGAGCCGATTGCCCTTATGTACACGCCGAGCACCGTATATTTGTAAATAATCATAGAAGCGACCATCACCGCCAGGCTGATGATAACATTCCATGGAAATGCGCCAATCACGCGGAAACTGTTATCAATCTGCAGGGATGAATTGGAGCCTGTGAGGAGTTGGGTCACGGCCTCAAACAGCAAGATGAAGCCTACGGAGATAATCATTGGGTTCACAGGCAGCCGCTGCATAAACTGGCTCAGTGTAAAGGAAACGGCAAGACCACAAAGGATTGCTCCTATAAAAAGGCCAAAACCACCCAGATAATTGGAAAGCACCTGACCAATCATGGCGCTGATCACGGCGTTAATACCCACAGAGAGATCGAATATACCAAGGCTCAGAAGGAAATAAATACCGCAGCCAAGGATAGAAAGCAGCAGGCTCTGCTGTACAAACAGCCACATATTTGGAAGGCTGCCGAAACGGGCTGGCTGCAGTATTTTGAATACTGCATATACCACGACCAACGCCAAAAAGGGCATCAGTGCGTGTAGTATGTTTTTTGCTCTGCTCATGTATCATTCCTCGTTTTTAAGTGGAGAGGGCTTTTATTTCAAGGCCCTCTCGTGTTCCGGTGTGCACCGTATCGTATGATTTTCATTGCTGTTGATTTTATTTGCCGTGACGGGTCCTCACATCTTCAAGGGACAGATTGGAGGCAGCCGCAGCAATGTCCTCCCACTTGGCATTAGGATTCGAGGTAATGGCGAACTGCTTGAGTTCTTCAGCGTTAAACGCCTGACCGTTCTCGAAGTCCACATCCCAGCCAGCAACCAGGTTCTTGAACTCGGTATACTCCTGCGCGCTGGTAACGATGAACATGTTGTTCAGTATATCGATGGGGTATTCAGACTGGTCATAGGCACCGTTCAGCGCGTTGTAAACCAGGAGCATTGCGAAGGTGGTATCGCAGTGGTGACCGCCGGCAGCAGCGCAGAGCATACCATTCTCCAGATACGCATAAACATCGTCGCCGAAGTCAGTTGCGACCATGACAATGTCGTCAGCGGTCTTGCCCAGGTTCTCAGCAGCAGCGGCAACGTAGGGAACGTAAGAGCAATCATTGAGCAGGAAACCGTCCAGTTCCGGATAGGTCATGATAACGTTGGTGGCGTAGTTCGTCATATCGGAAGTGGCGGTGTTCCATTCCTCTGTAAGGATCGCGATGCCAAGGGCTTCACAGGCATCTCTGTAACCCTGGGCTCTCGCCTCGTTCGTGACATCACCGTGGTTCGTGGAGATCAGAGCGACGTGGGTAGCACCGGTCTTTGCCAGTTCCTCAGCCAGCTTATAAGCTGTGCCGTACTCGTCCTCATGAACGCGGCCGACATAATAGGGATTGTTCTGAACCTGTGCAGCAACCTCTTTGTCGTTAATCGTTCTGTACTGCTGTGCAAAGTAAACGCCGTTCGTCTCGCAGATCTTTGCGATCTGAACAAGGCAGCTCTCGGAATAGTTGATAACAACAATACCGTCGCATCCTGCTGCGATCAGATCCTCAACCGCCGCAATGGCTCCCTCGCCGGAGGCTTCAATAGCGCCGGAATTAAAGGCCACATCAAAGCCGATGGACTGACCGGCCAGCTTAGCGGTCTCGGCAGCGTCACCGACAACACCGTGCGTACCCCAGTCCCACCACGTAGAGCCGATCTTGAAGGTCTTGCCGGAATTATTTGTCACATTGGGGGCTTCCGTGTTTGCTTCGTTGTTCTGCTGTGCGTTGTTTCCGTTTGCCGGTTTCTCCGTGCTGCATGCTGCAAACATTACAGCAAGCGCTGCTGTGAGTAGGATTGCTAAGAACTTTTTCATTATTTTCCCTCCAGACGAATTTTATTTTGTTTTTAAATGCTTGTCTAAGAATCTGATGACCCTGTCCTTGACGACTGGCTGGAAAAAATGCTGATCCGCATGTCCCGCACCCCTAACGAGGCACAGATCGCATTCATTACCTGCCTTCCCCATCCCGTCATAGAATTTTTCACCGTTCGTATCGGAAAGCAGCTTGTCATTGGTACCGAAGAGCACGAAGAATGGCGGCGTCCCGGGCTTGATCATCTTCATCATATCCGGCATCGATTCAAATACATTCTGGGAGCCCGTAGATCTCGTATCGGGGTCAGTATCCTGAGAGTGATCTTCCTTACTTTCGACCTCCCCGGCTATGCCGTAAAACGGGACAACCGCCTGTACGTCGCTTGCATATTCAAGATTCGTCCCCTTATCGTACGCTTTCTCACCGTTGGTAAGCGCAACCAGCGTGGCCAGTATTCCTCCTGCGCTCTCGCCCATGATCGCGATATTAACAGCGTCAAGGTTCAGTTCATCGGCGTTTGCACGCACAAAGCGAATAGCCTCTTTAACGTCGATGATGGGCTCCGGGAAACGCATTCTCTGGTTCACCGTGTACTCTACCAATGCTACAGCGTAACCACGCTTCGCATAATAGACCATCTCCGGCGCCCAAATGTTTCGCTTCATCTCGGAAAATGCACCGCCACACAGCCAGATGATGACCGGCAGCTTATCATGGTTGTCATATGAGTAGAACTGGCGGTATTTCATAAGCCCTAGGCTGAGCTGTCTCATACCGGTATCGCACCACTCTCTACGCTGCGCGTATACAATTTTGTCGGCAAGAAGGACGACCTGACTTTCAATATTGACCTCAATTAATTCTTTCATCTGTGCGCTATCTCCTTTCCTGTATTCCAAGTTTCCAAACAAACTTTATTAAGTAGCTTTATAATAACAATGTGCATGCACATTGTCAAGCCAAATTTTGAAATATTTTACTACTTTTAACAAAGCTGCTGGTATGAATTTTATAGAAAGCAATAAAACTTGATTTTTTGGAGGTGGGAATGTATAATATAATTGCGTTTTCATAATCCAACTTTATAAAGAACACTTTTTATCAGGAAGGCTATAAAAGTCCTCGCGGCTGCTCACGTAATACGGGTATCGGTTTTTGGTTCATGCGAGGCTTCGGCCACTGTTTTTACTCAGGTACAAAGCCTGATGCGCAGAAGCATGGCTGCAGAGACTATTTCGCATCCGGAAGCCTATGGCTTTTTCCTTCATGAAAAGCAAAAACCAGATTCAGAAAGGGTGGCAGTCAATTGCAAGATAAGAATAATCGCATCACTGTACTCCGAACCATTTTGGAAGCCGAAAATATTACAAAACCAGAGCTTGCCGCAGCGGCCGGGCTCAGCTTACCAACGGTAACACAGATGACAAATGCACTTTGTGAGAAGGGGCTTGTTCAGGAATCCGGCATCATCGCCTCAACCGGAGGCAGACGGCCTCAGGCGTATAGGGCGCTTGGCAACGCCGTCCTTGCTGTCGGTATCGATGTCACGCGGAATCATATAAGGTTTTCTGTTGCAAATCTGAAAAAGGAAGTGCTTATCACCGAGCACTTTGAGTTCAACGCACATGTTATGAGCGAAGAAACCGAGAATGATATATTCCGTATGTATAATGCCTTCCTGCTTGAGCACAACCTGGATGAGGCAAGGATAATAGGCGTAGGTATTTCTCTTCCCGGAATATTGGAGCGAGGAAACAGGATCTTGCGCTATTCACACGTGCTGGAATTAAAACAGCCGTATTCACTGACTCGGTTGGAAAGTATGTTTTCGGTTCCCGTTTATTTCCAGAATGACGCAAATTCTGGCTGCCTATCCGAATGCTACTACAAGGATACCCCGGACTCCTTTGTTTACGTTTCTCTCAGCAATTCTATCGGTGGCGCTTATTTCTCTCATGGGTATCTGTCTGAAGGCAGCAACCACAAGGCCTTGGAGATCGGCCATATGTGCATCATCCCCGGAGGGAAGGAGTGCTACTGCGGCCACAGGGGGCATTTTGATGCCTACTGCTCTGCCCTGATTCTTTCCCGTGCTGCCAACGGCTCCCTTCCAATCTTTTTCTCTGAATTATCCAGGGGGAATAAAGAGTACGCCGCGCTGATGGAAGAATATATCGATCATCTTGCGCTTCTCATCAGCAACTTAAGAATATGCTTTGATGAGCACATTGTCCTTGGTGGTTATGTGGGCGGATATCTGGGGCCATATCTTGAAGCGATCCGCCAAAAGGTTCGCCAGCGCGACCTCTTTGATGAATCCGGTGATTACCTCACTATAAGCCAATATCACTTTGAAGCTGCCACTGTTGGCATAGCGAAATTCCTAATCGAGCAATACATCAAGGAATTAAAATAAACCCAGAGAAGCAGACTCTGGTTGAAACCGAGTTACCCAGAAGCGATTTTTCCCGCAGACCGAAGAGCGCTGTTTGTACGTTGCAGAAAAAGAGGCACTACCCCAGATTCACGAATCGTTTGGGGCAGTGCCTTTTTGTTTAGCCTAAAACAGCAAGCACTTTAGTATATAAAAATAATTTATAAAGTACATTAAAAAAGTATTGACATCTAGTTTGTGATCATTTATTATTAAATCATAGGAAGCCTTGTTCTAAGAAATGTCAGGAGGAAAGCATTTATGGAAACTTCAAAATATTGGTTAGAAAAAATCATTTCGAAAACGCAGTTTGAAAACTATATCGGCTATATGTGGAAATCGGGAAACAATGAATTTGATCTGAAGAGTTTTATGGAGACCGAATACTGTGCGGAACTGACCCGCAGACTCAAACGCGAGTATACATACGAAATAGAGCCGATGGGAAAAGAAACTTTAGAGTATATTTCCGACCTCGGGCTTAACAAGGAGCTTTTTGAGAATGAGAGCTTCTACACAAGATGGACGATATATACACCTCTTGAGCCAATTCCCGATAAAAAGTACCCGGTAATATTTGTCCTTCATGGCGGCGGAGATGCAATTGAAGCAGCGGAATTTATTCCCGGATACCTTGAAATCGCTGTGCAGGAAGGATTCATTCCGATTTTTCCGCAAAACCACAATACAGACAATATCTTGAGGATCCTCAATATTGTGTCAAAAAAATATCCGGTAGATCTGGAGAGGGTTTATGTAACCGGACACTCTCAGGGTGGCATGAAGTCCTTCCAGGCCGCATACAGGGCACCGGAGGTATTTGCGGCAATGGGGCCGTGCAATTTCATGTTTCACTTTGATGAGGACGACAACGGACAGCGATTCCCCCAAGAGGTTTTTGACAAATTCAAAGAGAAAGTCGTTCCGTGCATCCAGATAGTCGGATGCGCGGAAATGCTCAATTTGGTTCCTCTGAATTTTTACAGGCCGGAGATCAATAGCGTACATCTTTTCGATGGATGGAAGGATGATCCGCGATGTAGTAGACCGAGTTTTACTCCGGAGCTTGGGAATTATTGGATAGGTTATATGAATTGGGAGGCAACCAGATCGCCTGATCCGAGAAGATATACGGAACAGGATCCAACTGTTAGCAAATGGGAAGGTTTTAAGGCCATACCCTATGGTACCGATGCTGACAGGACATTCCTTGAGGGCGTAAACACGTTCCTGGCGCTGGAAGGAGTTGCGCCGAGAGATATTGAAAAGTGCCTTTCCTACCGTAATACGCCCGAAGATGAGCTGCACCATGAAGTCGGTATCTATGCGGATGAGGAGTATACAGACCGCTATTACGGGTACAAGCACTACACGCTGAACTTCAATAACAGCGAAGGCGTAAATACATTTCGATTCATTGCTGTGGAGAATTGTTATCACACATATATGACGACACAGGCTCAGCTTACATGGAACTTCTTCAAAAACTTCCGCCGCGACCAAAAGACAGGTAAGCTTGTGGTAGACGAATACGAAAAATAGCCTTGTGTATGCCATGTACATGTTTTGCAGGCATGCAATGAAACCGGCGGCGAGGATGTAAGTCAAAGAGCAATGCGTAACTTAGACAAACAAAACACGTGGGCGGAAATAATGCTGCGAGACCATTCCTTCCCGGATCAGCCGAGTATGACGTGGCCGGGGATTCTCTGCCTACAGCTATTTCCAAGGTGGTCAGCTTTAGTATCCTGATCGTCCCGTACCTGATCGACCAGAGTATGTTGCGGCTATCGGTACGAGGGCGCTGGGGCGTATATTGGTATTGAAAGGGATGATGGATGTGCATATTCTGCCATGTTTTACATATATCTATCGCTCGACACCAAAACATTGGCAGTGTTGCATTCCTTCTTATCAAAAAATCCAGCCCTTCTACTTTCTTAGATAGTTCGGCTGGATTTTTGGCGTACTTTAATAACAATTGCTCATTGTCATGTTCTTCTAGGCTGTTTTTAATTCGTATAAGTGGCTCTGCAGTTTTTCACGCTGGATTTTTGAATGCAGTTCATTGATGTTATAACCCAGGCACAGCAGAAGAAACTCGATTTTTACATGGTTTTTCCCACATGTTAAAAATCTCTTGAAACCATAATCGTGTTTCAGAACTCCAAATGCCCCCTCCACTTGGAT
>Ga0153952_1000241_pt1 | contig 17499 bp, 23 predicted proteins | sample TSNJ036MetaG_FD_104746 | JGI IMG/M metagenome (GOLD analysis project Ga0153952, IMG submission 104746) | Attine ant fungus gardens microbial communities from New Jersey, USA - TSNJ036 MetaG | ecosystem: Host-associated > Fungi > Mycelium > Unclassified | place: USA: New Jersey, Wharton State... | reverse complement strand
CCTCCTTGTCTGAAAGACTCTCAATGGTAGAGCTGCAAAGAAACTGAGTTAAGGGCTATTCACAAAAAATATGATTGTCTTCAAGAGTTGGCTGTCAACAAAAAGAGGGTTGGAAAAGTACCAGGCACATACATACCTATTAGGGTCATGATAAAGTGTAGAATTTGTATCAAATTCATATTATAAGACATTTGACTGCAGAAGTAAATAAAAATATAACTTTGACATGAGTGTTTTTCTGGGCCAAAACACTCGATTTTTCTCAAATGGACAGCTACTCGGCTCGGACCAACATCAAAATCACTCCACTTAACATTCCACTTAACATGTGGACATGTGGAGAGGCGGCTTCCTAGGGCCCGAGTGCCAATAATACGTCATCGCAGCAGAACATTGTCATGTCAGATGACATTACGACCGGACCGGAGTTTCTATCACAACCGAAGTAGGGCGTCTGCGGGGTTTGAGAATGAGGACTATGATCAGACCAAATATAGCAATTAGCAATAAAAGAATGCATTTCCTTCGGCCTGTATTGCGCTGGTAGCTGTAAAAGAACATGGGTTAAAGGAAAACTAAAGGCGCAAGTGAGGACGTACGTGGTTGCAACATCGAGTTCCTTGACGGCATCATGCATCTGAACAGCTGTCTGTTCAATGTTGTACTCAATACTATCGAGGAGAGAGCCTTGGTCGATGACCAAGACGGAGAGGTCCTTGAAGAGGTCAGCGAGCTGTGTCATGGATGTTGCTATCTGGCTGAGTTGTCTGTCACGGGCCTGGAGATGGGCTGTATCTGGAAGGAGCTGTTGGGAGAGGATATATGACTGGTAAAGTCAGTATGTGTGAGTCATGCTCGAAGAGAGAGACGCACGTCATCGTCTGGCGTTGCAAGGAGATCCTGGCTCTTGTGGCCCTCGAGTGCTTTTGTGGCGGGAAGAATGAGGACGAGGGACAAGGAGAAGGAAGAGACAGACTTTGCAGATAGACACGCTGTTTCTTGCGAAAGGTGGTACTGAGGCGCTGAACCTGTGCTGCGAGCCCACGCTGGAGGTTCTTTGCGGCAAGGAGGTGGTCGGGGGCGGTGCGAGGGGGGAAAGACTGGGGCTGGGGGTCGTCTGCGAGATGGTGGACGATGTCGTTGCAGCGGCGAAAGTTCTAAAGGTGAGGTGAAGGGGAGGAGGTGGGAGGAAAGAGGAAGGGACATGCCCGAGTAATGTCTGTAGTGAGCTCAGCAATGTCGCGCTCCTGAGAAGAGCGATCCGAGAAACCGGGTAGGACGTGTCGTGCATGCAGCTTGTCCAGCGCAGCGACTAGGGGAATTAGGGTCAGCACCGAGGGCGAGGAGCCAGCAAACAGCGCAACTCTGATCCGATGTTGTCTGCAGCAGAGCGGCGACGGTCTGACCGCGGTCGGCCCTGTAGATGGCACGGGTGTAAACTACAAGGTCCTGAAACGGGCGATATCATACCAGTTTGGGTCGGGTTCGACGTCGAGGACGATGTGAGAACGGGTGCGGGAGTTGCGGAAGGACAGAAAGAGGCCTGTGCGGGAGCGAGTGGGGATCATGAATGTGGCGGTGCAGCATGAACAAGGATAAAAGGCAAGATGAAAAAAAAAAAGAAAAACAGAAATTGGGGGAATGTGTACTCTTGCAACGTGCGCTTTATTTATTTTCTTCGATTCTCTGCACTTACAAATGGCCTCTCAGCGAAGGCATCCAGCATGGCTGTGGCCACTACATCGCGGTATATCTCTCACAATCTGGCTCTGGCCTGTGCTGACGTTGGAAACAGCAGCGTGCAACCCACAAAGACGACTGTGGCAGCAAATACTGCATCTGGTCCAGCAAACATGCTCAGAACTGCCCGCACTGTCCCCACTGCTCTCGTGTACGTCTGATCTCCCACTCACATCACTCCTGCTCATCAGTCAATAGTTCCTCGGACCCGACTCCAAGGAGGTAATCACCGCCCAGGTTCCCGACTATTGTCATTCGTGCGAGTACTGGTGGAAGCAGAACAATACTTACCGCCGCACTAACTAGATGATAAACTATCTACCATTCCACTCCAAGTCCCACCGCCTCACTCGCCACTGCACGATACTCTGTTCTGAGCGACAATTGCTCCTGTGCTATCTGTTCGGCTACCTGTACTGCTAGCTCAGCTTCTTCTTCTCTCTCATCCTCCCAGTACTTGGCTTCCACTTCTGGGCCTCCCAACTGGCCTCCCCCATTCACGCATCCTCCAGGACATGCCATCACCTCTACGTAGTCCATCTTGCTTTCCCCACTGCCAACCACTCGCCTCCCCTTGCCTAGCCCCTGCTCCCTGCCAATCTTCCGTACAACATTTTGCAGATTCCGGAATCCATAACACTTGATCCCTTTGAACACCACCTTGCCCCCGCCATCACACACCGTATATTCCTCATAGTCTGTGTTCCGCATCACCTTCACCCCGAGCTTCATCGTCTCTTGTGGATTCGCCATCACATGCTCTACAATTGCATGCAGATATGACCCCGACGATGTTCCCCGATGTGAGAGCAGCTCTGGAAGTTCAATCGCTGGGTTCCCCTCCGTCGTCTTCTTCCTCAATCCTCCCCTCAACTCCCATCCCTTTTCCTTCATCATTAGCTCCATCTCCCTCGTCGTCACAACACAGTCTACCTCTCGAGTCTGGTACTCCTTGTCAAAAAAATCCTCTCGTGACGCTTCCAACTTTTTGTCATAACACGGCATCACCGTCACATGATAAATCTCATCCGGTCTAGTAACGCAACATCAATCACTCATCTCACCTTCCCCACATCTACTCACTTTTTCCCGATCCTTCTTCCAATCCACTTCTTCACCAACGTACCCATCACTTGTTGAGGACTCTTTGTTTTCGCAATAAACGGTATCATCTCCGAGTGTGTCTTCTCCGCATAACATATCCATCCCGGACATGCACTTGCTAGCATCGGCAGCCCAAACCCTCCCCTCTGTCGTTCAACAAACTCTTTCACGTGTTCTCTCAATGCCAAGTGTCTTGCAAACGTCGTATCAAACACATACGCGAACCCGAGCACTTCAGTACAGAATTCTTGCATCCGGTGAAGAACCTCTCGCGGTGTCAGCGGGTCATCACTACGGCTGTACACTGCAGCCAAAGACGCCAATGATTGTGGTGCAAATGACACAATAGCAACCCGTTCATCTTTCTCGTCTGACAATACTGACATCACTTCAGTATGTGATTGTAGTGTAATCAGTACAGATTCCGCCGAAGTAATGCATCCACTATTAAATTCAAAAAATTTCGTGCTTGGTGCTTGTTTGAGTAGCAGCAACATACCTGCATGCCAAGCAATCATTCAAACTGATCTGCGCTCGTTCCAGTTTCCTATCGCTGTCCTGTGTCTCCGTGTTTGTGACCTCATGATACGACCCGTCTTGATCTATATGAATCTCCGTCTATGGCCTAGTCTTTCAGGGACACAAGCAAACAAGACAACCAAGTCTGACAACTCACAGCTGCCCTACCCGACTCTTTAATTTGATTTGTCTGCTCAACGGGTTTGATACAAGCTTGGGAGGGTGTAATGAAATCATTTAGATCTGTAAGTGTCTGTAGTGTTTTAACTGTCTAGTCACGTAATAGCAAAGAGAAAAGGCAAACGAACGAGAACACCAGAAAAAGTCATGATGAAGGAAGAGCGAAAGAAGGTGTTATTAGTCAGTGGTATATTCGGATCAAACATTGATCGATTGATCCTATGTTTATAAATAACATCTACTTATGGTCAAACGAACGATAAAATCCACAAACAAGAACCGGAGAGGAAGATGAGGGATATCAAGGTATTGGGCGAGCTAACAAATCCGATACTTTTGACTTGTTCGCCTGTGAGATTGGACATGGCTGAACCACCCCATAGTTGCATATTCCTAAAATACGTATGTTGAGTTGTTGGTGTCTCCCAAGACGAATCTGAACCTGATGACAAGGGTTAAAAAGAAAATTAACACGGTTCTTTTTATTTACCTCCAAAGAATGTCCTGGTTTTGATATCAGATTTTTGTGACAAGTGCAAAGTCTCGACTTACGAGAAGAATAATCCATTGATAGAAAGCGAGTCTGTAGCGTGAAGCTGAAGACCTGTTTGTGAAACAGCGAGTTGATCGTTATAGCTAAAAAATAGTTAATATCTGTGTTTTTCTCAAAAAAAAAATAACATACTAAAGTTGAACCTGTCCGTTGGCAATATTTGGAGGATTATTGAGCTGGACAAGCATAGAAAGCCGAAGCCAACTGGCGATCATAACAGTTCTGAATGTGGAACTGAGGCGATAGTATCAAAAAACTCACCGGCCAGTCAGAAAACCAAATGATCCTCTTGAAAAGCTAGTTCCGAAATCGTTGTTGCAAATGATGTCTTTGGCGGCACATAAACCGTTAGGTGTAGGAACATAAGCATAAACTACGGCACATGTGTTTCTTCTTTTTAGAAAAAGTCACTGATGCCTTTTTCTACACGTACCTTCACCCTCGGCAAATTTTCTCCACATGACACGGGAACTGAAGCAGTCTATACCATTAGGTAAAGAGTCACCACCGCTGCATCCTGAGCTATCCAAACCTCCTCTCAACCCTGGAAGTTTTCCTCCCTTGACCCAGTTGAAATCTTGATCAAAAGCAACTTCATAGGATAGGAGCATGGACCCAAAAGTCGACCCATCAGTCGTGTTCCAAAGATTATAGAACTGGACACCGCCCGTCTCATGAGAGAAAGATCCTTGAGGATATGTCACCTGCAAAACAGTAGAATTGCTACTGTTGGTAAAAGGATCTGAGGAGCTTATAGGTGGACTATTTGGAAACGGATCTGCGACGAAAGCAATGTTAGATTCGCCGTCCTGAACGTGACCTTTACCCAGGGACCACTGAGAGACAATGTGGTTGACAGTAGCACTGGGATTCAGAGTAGCAGAAGGAAATGGAAAGGAAGTTGAGGTTGCGAGGTGGTACTGCGCAGCTAATGCCGAGGCCATGGTTGAAAGACGTTGAGTAACAAAGGACAGAAATAGGAGCAAGGGGGGGATCTATTATTACAATAATTATGGCTATTATTATTTATTACGTGTGAGAACTCTCCTCACTTACTTTGTCACTGACGACTCATCTCATATGCTTCTCGACTCGTCCGAATTTTCTCAGCCACTTCTTCGTTCCCGCTCCCCAGAGACAGTCTTTGCTGTCGATGACGACGACTACGAGTCAACTGGAATCATGCTCAAAAACGCTGACAGCCAGACGAGGAGTCCCCACACCGTTCGTTTCCATGATACAGTACAAGTAATTGCGCCCTCACTACGGTCCACATTATCAAGTCGTGAGATAGGTGTGTACATGTTCGGTTACTATGGACTCTATGTAATGTCTTAATGACGCCCGAAAAAACACGTTGCAGAATTTGAACAAGATTCGGACGAGCTTGACGACGAGACACTTCGACAACTAGAACATGCAACCCCCCCTCATGGTAGACGCAACGGCGAGCAATCTATGCCACTCCTCGTTGGTTTGGTCGATTCATCAGCCTCCTCTTGGCGTAGCTTCGACTCTACCTCGTCTCCAAACAGACACGGTGAAGGCGTCCTAGACTTGAACGAGATCGCTGCCAAAAGGACTGCAGGGGGTGGCATGTTTGATTCTATAGCCAACATGGCCAACTCTATCTTGGGCGCTGGTAAAGTCTAGACGCAACTCGTGTTTTTTGAAGCGTTGTGTGACCCTGAACATTCTTTTAGGCATCATCGGTTGAGAATTTATTTTGACATTTCGGCAAATGCAATTCTAAAATAGATCCTTCCACTACAGGACTTCCTTACGCTGTTCGTCAAGCTGGTTTCTTCACAGGCGTCATCCTTCTCGTGCTTCTCTGTGCGGTCACGGATTGGACCATTCGCCTCATTGTGATAAATGCAAAATTGAGTGGTAGTCACTCCTATATCGAAATCATGAATCACTGTTTTGGTTCAAGCGGTCGAGCAGCTGTGTCATTCTTCCAGTTTGCGTTTGCGTTTGGAGGTGGGTTCTTCCGCTTATCCAAAGTCAAAAAAACTCCGTACTCAACCACTGTTTTTCTTTTCTTACAGGCATGTGCGCATTCGGCATTATCATTGGTGATACCCTACCCCATGTCATGCGGTCTTTATTCCCCACCCTTCCGTCGATACCTGTCCTTTATTTATTCACCAACCGCCAGTTCATGATTGTTCTGTGTACAGTATGCATTTCTTATCCACTCTCACTCTATCGTGACATCCATAAACTTGCACGTGCTTCTGGGCTTGCATTGATTGGCATGTTCATAATTGTAATCTCGGTTCTCGTTGAAGGACCACACGTACCGATCGAGTTCAAGGGTGATCCATCACAAAAGTGGAGTTTTCTGGGTCCGGGGATTTTCCAGGCCATCGGTGTAATCAGTTTCGCCTTTGGTGAGTGATACGGTTTACGTTTTTCAAGAAAAAGAAAAGAAAGTTGAGACATTTTTTTTACAAAGTCTGCCACCATAATTCACTATTAATTTATGGAAGTCTACGAACGCCGACACTCGATCGATTTGCTAGAGTGACACATGTGTCTACATTGTTGTCATTGGTTTCTTGCATGACACTAGCTGTGTCTGGCTATCTCGTGTTCACGAACAAGACACAAGGGAATATTCTAAACAATTTTCCAGAGGTTCGTACACACACCTGCTACCCTTTCACACTGTATTGGTTTGCCCAAAAAAAACAAAAATGGACACTGGTCTTACGTTTGCAAGAAGGATGATACTATGATTAATGTTGCTCGGTTCGCCTTTGGTTTGAATATGTTCACTACGTTACCTCTCGAGTTGTTTGTCTGCAGGGAGGTATGTGGGCAGGGGTTTCATCCGTCTTGTCTTATGAATGAGGTTCATTGTTCTCGATTGTCTCGACTCTTCTATACAGGTCATTGAACAATTCTTCTTCTCACATGAATCTTTCAATATGCAACGGCATCTTTTTTTCACATCTGTTATTCTCTTCTCATCCATGTTCAGTAAGTCAAAGCTCCCTTATGTTATTTTTTTCTTCTCTCAAACAAGGTTCTTTCTCACCCAGTATCCCTGATAACATGTGACCTTGGTGTTATGCTTGAAATTACGGGTGGTGTGTCCGCGACGGCGTTAGCCTACATCTTTCCAGCGGCATGTTACTTCAAACTCACTGATCGATCACTGCCATGGCATCATCGTGTGAAATTACCAGCTGTGGGGTGTGCTTCGTTTGGTGTTGTTGTTATGGTCATATCACTCTATCTCGCCCTCGGGAAATCGTGGTCAGCGGAGGGATCAGCTAAAATCTGTGGGATTTAAGAACAACGCGACGTTCATGAGGGTAGGGAAGTGGGGGAATGGGTAGAAGAGGGGCATGAATGGACACACATGTACAATGATTTTTTACTCAAAATCTGAGACTCAGTAGAAAATATACCGATTACTATGGTGGAAGTTGATATAGTAATGAAGCACTATTTACATCTTACGGTACGGTTCTCCCAAGCCTGGAGCAAGAGAATGCAACTGCAACGAAATGGTATATACAAACAATTAGACTACCAGCACCCAACATCAGACAGGGAAAAGAAATTCACCTCATTCGATTGGGGTCATTGAAACTGCATCTTTCAAGCCCGGTACATCTTCTAGTTTCTCCAGCCGGGTACCATGAGCTGTGCTCTCCGAAGAAGAAAGTGGGGACACATTCAGTTCCTTGTAGATACTCCATACGTGTTCGATCCGCTCAGTTGGTCTCTGATCCGGGGAACAATCAACTGGATCACAAACAAGTAGCCAAATGGCGTCATAGCCTCCAGCTGTTTATAGTGCCAGATCAGGGCCTAACGCTTTTCAGATGGAGAAAAGGAAGCAAGGCGTACCCCCTGGAACTCCACCTCCTATGACCCCAGCTTGAGACATACACACATCAAGGAGCGCGGTTTGTTCGGGTGGTTCAATAGGAACTCCTGCCAAGAGACCCATATGCCGCATCTTGGCGCGGATGGTCTATGGCGATTGAGTTTGAGTTATCAAGGCTGAATGATTGCGGTACATACTTGGGAGACACAGTGAGCACCATAAAAAGCTTCAACGATAGGTATTTCCGAGGGTGGTTGCCAGGGGTTAGCCGCCCACTACAGGAACAAAGCACCCTCGACTTAGATATGATATATCAAGACTAAGAAACTGACCACTTTCGTACCTGAATCGGTTGAAGGGAAGAAAGGTATTTGACAGCCTCACCGTAGTTGTCGGGGTCATCATCGTGCAGTTTGGTGATGTGAAGCAGAGTTTGAGCAAAGGATTGGTTCAGTTGGTCAATTTCTCGCCATAACATATCAGCTGGATATAGATATCAGTCAGGGGTTTCATTTCCATTTTGGAATAGTGGAGAGAGATCACCATGAGCGCCACTCTCCTTCCTCCATTTGAGCACTTGGCCGACCAATGACGGAGTATCACTCCCAGCATCCACATCAGCCAGCATGACTCGTGTCAAAGGCGGAAGTCTGAATGACTTGATGGCATAATTCCATGATGGATTGGATGGATCTAGGACCGGTGAAAGTGCTTGGTCTTTTGTCTGTAACAGGCAATCAACATCGAATTGAAGTCATATCTGTACACGCACATCGTCCATCAGAGGACTGAGAACAGCCGGGTCAAATCGAGTATACAAGTTGCTCCCAAATACAGCAGCAGCCACATCAAAGCCACTTCCAATTTTTCCTTGAGCTAGACAGTGGACGTATTGGGCGAGGTTATGCGCTAGTCTCCTGCCATCCTGTTCACTATCTTCTACTGATTCTTCCTTGGAAAATGCTGATGCCGGGAGAATGGCCAATTGAACAAGTAATGCAGAAACAAGTGATGTTATAAGCGCCGCTGATGAACCCAGTCCTGTCTTGTGGACATCAGAAAGACCAACTCCCGTGCCTGCAAATGGTTTGATCTTTGTCAGAGAGTCGAGTGTCCGGGGAAGATTGAGAGATGCAATCTGTATTGCGAGTTTTAGAATCACAGACCTCCAGGGAGAAAGGAGACAAGACAGCAGGTACTGACCGTGGCACGTTGAGAGTAGAAATCGTTGTCTCCGACAATAGCAATATCGAGTCCCTTGGACACTGACTCTTGAATTGCAGTTGCGCCCTTGCGTTCACAGCCAAGCTTGATCGTCTTCTCGATTGCGAGCTGGACAAATTTGTTTTGGGGGAGGCTAAAGCAACATATCAACTTTGGTATTTATGATGGCCATACAATGACCCACTTGATATGTTCAACAACAACATCAGGGTCGGTTTTGACAATGTAATTCCATGTAGCATCCTGGAACTGCGGTGAGCGGACACGGATCGTGTTTGGATCAGTGACAGCGCCATTCTGGATGACAGTGTAGAACCGTGAGGAGGTGGATATGACAGTGCCAGAATATGTAGGATCCAAGACAAGATAGCCTCCTACAACAAGGACTTTGCCCGGAGAAGAGAGAACAGTGGAAGAAGACATGATAAGGATAGCAGAGAATAGACAGCAGCTTATAAGTTGGGACGTCTGCTTAATCTGGTATTACTACACACTGCTACACCGCGGTTGACAATCTCTCATTGGCACAGACGTAATCTATCGGACACTTTATCCGTCCCTCGGTCCCACAGTGTCGGCCAAGATTAGTCTTTTAAGTATATATCAAAGCATTTCATCTACGTAGAAACCGAATTCTACCGCCCACTCTGTGCGAACCAATTCTTCTGAAGTTCACATGTCGCATTTGTGCATCCGGGACAGCGGAGCTTCATTTGGATCGTTGTTGCCCCTTTTCCAGCACTGTAGTCCCGTAAGTGTTGTGCTGTAATGTCCGCAAGTGCGCGGATGAACATCGGTGAATCGTTGAGCGAATCGGCCCTGTGAACCTCCATTCCGAGCTGAGGGTTTGGATCAGAAAGCGTAAGTACAAGGGCTAGACCGATGCGGAAGGTCGAATACGAACCTCTCTCGCCTCTTTCACATACTCTAAGTCGAGTTCGTAGAGCGTCTCTATATGGTCGCTGGTGAATGCTATTGGTATTAGCACAATCTGCTTCTTGCCGAGACCGGCTAAACCTTTGATTGCTTCCCCCGTTTGCATCCCCATCCAAGCCGAGGGGCCAACTTGTGACTGCCAAACAAGTCGGTAAGGATTAGAGTGTCCCAAATGTTCCATGACGGCAGCAACAGAGGCGGAGACCTCGAGGATGTATGGATCTCCTCGGTTTACTACTGACATGGGTAAGGAGTGAGCCGAGAATAAGAGTACAGTGTCCGAACGCGTCGCTTTCGGGAATTTTGCAAGAGCAGCTTTGATATTCTGCGCCACGGCCTAGAAAGAACCATTTGTCAAATGTTCATGACCTAAAGAGACCTGTCATACCCTAACAAATCCCGGATGTGTCCCCCAGCGGTCAATGACACTCCACTCTATATCACCCATTTCACCAGCCTTCCCTCTTCGAAAAAGTTCATTAAGACTGCTTCCTGTCGTACTGCAGCTATATTGAGGATACTGTGTGAACGCAACCGCACGTTTGACACCGTCAGCTTTGAGTTCGCGAGCGGTTTGCTCTGTGAGAGGCCGTGCATATCGGAATGCAACATAGGCTTTGTGTGGTGCGGTTTCGGGGTGCAGTTCGTCGAGAAGTCCGGCCATTGCATCGCCCTGAAGCTGAGTATAATGCAAAATCGGTGAACCTCCGCCAATATCCTCATATTGTTTCTCGATCTGGGGTGTTCGTCGGCGGGCAATGATTGGCGCCAAAACTCGCTGGAAAGGTAGAGGAATGAGGTCTCCGTCCAAGAAAAGTCTTGTAAGAAATTCTCGGGTTTCCGAAACCTGTTAGCAAGATTCAGTCGATTCTAGGCAACAAGCAGCCTGGGTTCACCGTCGACGGCCCGCCCATGTTCAGCATTACGATAGCTGCCAAACCGTTTGAGACCTATTTGCTGCAATATGACTGTCGACATACCCGTCGGACTAGCTTGGTGTGAATAACGCAAGTCACCAAGGGGAAGGACGCTTGACAGACCTCTTGGCCGATGCTGGAGGGCGCTGGATGGACGCCATAGATCTCGTCAGTGAACGAGTGAGAGTACTGAATTTTGGTAGGGCCATGAGCGAGATTTTGTGGTTTAATTCAATAGCTGAAAGGATTCAAAAGAGTAAGCGGTGTCAACCAATGACTGAGCCTCGATTTCACTCCCGATCGCTGTGCTGTTTTTCCCACAGTCGAGCCTCAGGCAATTTGCGAACATTCTTGGATTACTTAGTATCTACCAATGTTTGGAATCTGTCGGTTTTCAATTATGGATCAATTTCTGCGTAATGTTCACCAATCTTTGACCAGCCTTCCATTCCTACACTTCCACAAGCATACCATCCTTTATCACCCAAGAAAAGTCAATGTTCACATATCAACACAAGTATTTGATTTCTTCGTTAGCTACAGGCTCTTGAATTTCGGATGGTGAGCAATAATTTGTCCCTAGTGCTACATTAAAAGACGAAAAATGTCAGTAATGTTTCGATGCATACGACACATCACAAGCTTAGATATACCAAGGAAGATAACTAGTTTTGCAGACCCGAGATCAGAGTTCCAACCTAGAATGCATCAAGTTTGTCCAGTATTCGAGACTGGAACCCTGACTCGTGACTTCTTCGGCCGTTCACCCGGGATTTCGACTGGTCGTTGACATATTGGGCAGCGTCCAGATACATCAGTTAACCATGGGTCCAGGCACGTTTTCTGCAAAATAGGTGATTCAATATCATAAACAAGTCAAAAGAAAAGAGCTTACGTGGAACACATGTCCACAGATTAATAGTCTCAAAGGTTGTGCCTCTTCCACTGCGTCCTGAGGCTGGTGTCCGCCTGGATCAACAGCTCGAGCTTCCGAGGTAATGCTAGAATTCGAAGCATCAGCTGATCTCATTGCGTGCCCTGTAGATATTTTCTCGGGCTTTGTTTCGTCTTGTACAAGCTGATCGCTTTCTGGGCTTTTTACAACAGGAGCAGACTCAGGCACAGTTTCCTTGTCCACTGAGAGAGGATGTTCTAGCCCAGATCGTCGCTTCGGTTCCCCAAAGTCCGTCAGGCAGATTGCGCAGGCCGCCCTGTTTCCTTCAAGTACTACAAACGGATACTCGCTCTCTTCCCAGTAATCGCTCCACGTCAAGAGTTGACCCTTCCCTGGAGTTTTCTCAACATCAGCAGGCAGCTTGATAGTAGTTGGCGCCATATCCTTTTTTTTTGATCGAGGTCTGAGAAATTTAAATCGTCCCATGGGTTTAGAGACTGACTTTGCAGTTCCACCAGGGGGATATGTGTACGGATTAGAAATGATGTTGGATGATGTAGGCTTGAAGTCAGAGCCCTCGGGAGGTGGTGGAATATACATTACAAGAGGAATCTTTTCGACGAGCATTTTGGGAATCTTCCCAATATCTGGTCTGATGATGTGCGAATTCTGTATCGGGTGGCGGCCCATACATATAAGGATAATGTTCCCGAAAACCTAAAAGAAGTGTCAACCCGAAATGATCAGTGTGCGACGCAACTTACAAATACGATGGGGGTAATAACCAACAGAATAAATCCAATAATGACAATCTCGAAAACCATCAAGTACATGATACAGAGCATGCCAAACACAAGCCACCAAAGATGAGGAGAGGTTTGTCGACAGGTATTGATTGATGTGTATTCCAGTACATGTGCGGCCAAAAACCAACTCAGTGTTATTACAGAGGAAAGGACAGAAAATCTAAGGATGTGTGAGCGACGGAAGAACATACCCGCGGTACATACCGTGTGAATGTGGCATTGGGTGAAGACAAAATCATGCCTTGCTGTCCGATCGGCCGATGCCTTCTCCGATCTGAACGAGGCACTTGGGTATTTCTGTTCCTTCTCCTGACTACTATGGGGGCACCATCAGTGAAGAGTTGCAATCTTATAAGGTGGGTGGGTGTCAGGCTAGGGTAAGACACGATAGAATAGCAAAACATACACTTCTCGTTCCCTCAGGTAATCCCAGTATGAAAGAATAAATGTGACTATCACTCTCAAAATCCATAGACAAGCCCACGCCCCTAAAGGTCTGTCACAAGCAGACCATTCGCTCTGGTTTGACTGAAGTGTGGCGTCCCTGAAAACAGTCCCAGAAAGTACACATAGGATAACTATCACAATGATCTGATGAAAACATTGTCAAAAAGCTACTTTTTGAAGTTTGCTCGCCGAACGCACCTGCACAACAGACCAAACTACGGACAACAGCAACGATACATACAACCTTCTTGACTGCATGGCCATCCTTCCTAGTCCAAAGTATGCCAATATTCGAACCAGACGAGTCGGATTTAAGTCTTCGGAGAATGGCTCTGATTGACCGTGTGAGCGAGTATCGGGTGGGTCTGCTAAGAAATCGTCATCGCGTGCCGCTTGCCTGGCAGATGAAGTGAAAGGAATTGGCCGCTGAGGCATATCACCCATGGGCCTCTCTATCTCAATCACATTGTCATCGTTATCATTGGGCGCACCCGTTGGGACTATTGGCATTGAATTAGAAGCGACTATGATATCACAGTCTCAGGAGGCACTCCTCAATGGCTAATTTATCGCACGACCAAGCGCAATGGCGGAGAAGAGTAAAGTTGGGAACCGAAGTGTTGATGAATGTTGACTGCCGATATAATCACGGCCGGTGACTCTATTATGCTATATATATGGCTCGCAGAAGATTCCTCCGTAACTTATGGATACATATTGCTATTTACCGGTCCTTGAGACTCTTCCAAATCGGTGTTAGTGCCTGAGTAACCGTGTTCACCGCTAACCGACAAGTCAAAATTTGTCATGGCAGGACAACGACAACAACTGACCGACTTCCATGCAATCCCTGACAGTTTCGTCTTGAACTGTTTTCAATAAATTACGACTTCGCCATCGATCTGGGTGGAACCGGCGGTGACTTTGTTCTACCAATGTCTTGAAGTCTTGGTGCCTCAAGTGAGGTCTGATAGCTTCAAAGAAGCGCTCTACAGAATCCCACGACACATCCTCAACTGAGAAATATCGGGGGGATTGAAGTGAGGGCCAAGGGACATCCTCAGCGATCAAAGGAAGTTCAGGAGTGAACTTGGTGGCATCAAAAGATTCAGAAAGAACACGATAACACTCAAGTGCCCGCTGCGTCGTCCAGGGGCCATATGACCAGCGCTGGCGCCTCTGTCGTCGCTCTTGTTCACGTTTCCTTATCTCCGCTTCTTCACGCTCTTTTCGAATTTGATTTTCAATTTCAGCTTTCTTTTTGACTTCCTCCTGACGACGCTCCTCCTGAGCCTGGTAGGCTTGTCGTTCTATTTCTTCACGGAGCCGTCGCTGTTCTTCCCACAAGGGCCTATCACATTCAAGCTCGGCAAGTTTTCGACGTGATTCTTGTATTGTCTGACGATGGGCTTGATCCTCTTTGTCTGGCAGACCAGACCCTTGTGTTTCTTCAGTCTGAGTCTGTAAGGGTGGGCTATCCTCAGTCATAAAGGCATCCGACCGCAATGTATCTGGGGAGGTTTCTGCTAACGACCTTAAATCCATCTCAAAGATTTTATATGGGCCTTACCATTGATAGGATTGTGTTCCGGTACGGTTGAGGGTATTTCCATCATTATATCATCCAAAAGTATCCTGTCCCTTTCGCGTCTCCGGGCCTCTGCCTCCTCCATTCGTCTTTGCTGCTTGTCTCTATCCCGTTTCATTTTCCTCTGCTGGAATTCTCGTCCTTTACGCGCCGCTAAAGGTGGGGATGCTGGTGGTGAGGACTGGCGTGCCTTCTTCGATGCGAAGATATCATTTTTAGCGAGACGAATGCGTAGTTCTTCCACTTCTTTCGAGTCAGTCGACCAGGGTGTATCGAAAACACTGTTTGCTAAATCACAAGATAAGGATCTTCGAAAATGGTGTCTTCAATCTTCCCCACCTTTTCGCTTTCCCTGAATTGGCTCAGGGACGGAATGATCCTGTGGAAGTGGTTGGATACTCGGATTGAATGTGCTGTCATTTGAAAAAGTGTTGTTGTAGATCTCATGTTCCTCATCTTCCTGAGAATAAAACATCATTTTCTCCTTAATCTTTTCACGTCGCTCTTGCCTCTGTTTCTCAATTCGCTGTCGGCCCCTTTGAACGGCGGCCCGGAACCGTGCTAGACGTTTCTCGCCACTCATGAACATAGCTTCAACTTCATATTCATCATCACCTTCATTTTCAATAAAAGTGCGTCTTTCTGATGCTGGTGGAGGCATTGTCCTTTGAGGTGGTGGAGAACAGGACGACAGATGACGCTTGCGCGTGTTGCGCGCAGGTTGAGGAGATAGTGGCCGCGGTTGAGAAGGAACTGCTCGGATGGTAGTAGTATGAGAGGATATAGGAACAAAGCACTCATACAGAGGATCGAGCTTGTATATATCCCATTGGTCTTGTGTCATCTCCACAAAATCACTTCATTGAAAATTTTGATACTAGGATTGGTCAAGCGTTGCAATACTCACCCGCAGAGATCTACAACTCTTGGCCACGATCCTTCATCTGTTACTCCACTCTCTCGTTTTGCACTGGGCACGAAACGCCACGTACACTCCCCTGTAGGTGCTGTCTCAATGACGACGCGCCTAGGGCGATAAGATTCCGCATTCAGAGGAATTGGTGATCCCTGGCAACATGCAGTGAGTGGATCAAACGCTGCAAAGCTCAGCTTTGCGCCATGAAGTCGAAGAAGTCGCGACGGTTGTGTTGGATCGAGAATCCCTGGCTGCGACCCTCTGAGTCTGCGTGCGTTTGAAGGTCCTGGCGTATGTTGGGCACTTCCATCGGCCATAGGACAGTACTATTGTGTGGTTTGAACATAATAAAGGACTGGGAAAGGTTCCACGTGATCGTATAATCTATAAATACTGTCACTTTCAAGAATACATCTTAGCTGTTGCCTGCCCCCTGAAGCAAAGCTATCACCAAGGTATTACACGAAAACAAGCGCTCACTGCTTTGTCTGTCACTAAGATCAAGCCGTGTACTTCGAAACGGAAGTATTGATGCTTGTGGGCTACTCTTGCCAAATACAGTCGATGTCATGCGTCATTGGATTGGATTTCATTGACTCAATCAATCAAGCCTTTCGATTCTGAATTGACGCAATACTTGGATTCAATAACAGAGCCTCTCTTTCTCTATGTCGACTCTCAAGACATTCCAAGCCGAGATTGAGGAAATCCACAACCGCGAGATGGCAAAGCAGAGGGCCAGAATTGCCACATCTCCTATGGAGAAAGCAAAAGAGACCGTGGACCAGAAACCTGCCGCCGTTACACAAGCAAGACACAAGGCCGATGAAAGTCTGATTTCGTCAAAATCTGTTGCTGGTGTAAGTGCTGTTCGAACCTCATTACTGGAGCTTGAAGATAAGATACTGGTATGAACGTTGACTCAACGTCCAAACTTGCTGAATGATCATCCTTTGCCCATATTCCAGAACTGCATATTGTCGAAGAATCTTGAACATTCTACTGCAAGAGACATGATTGCCGAGTTGCTCACACAACAACATGGCGAATATGTTTTTCATATAGGAGCGCAACCGCCCCATGCGGTGCTATTTTCTGAAGAACCGATGAATGCGACACAAGATTGGATAGGGACAGAAAGAACTCTGGAGAAGGTAGACGAAATCCGAGAGTTGATCGACAGGCTCACTGATGAAGTTGGTGGCAAGGTAGGCTCAATTGAGGTACTATGAATGTATTTTTGAAAGTGGCAGTAGGCATCGCTGCTATTTGAATCAAGACATGGTGTACATCCTCGGGCCATATTACTACTTCGATTACCTCCTCCCAATGTCTCTTTGACCCCTGAGGTTCGATGTGCAGTGGTTGGCAATGTAGATAGTGGTAAATCCACGACTCTTGGGGTGCTCACACGTGGTCAATCACTCGGCTCCATACTCTTAATCTTTACCAAAACTTTCTGTAGGCACTCTTGATGACGGAAGAGGGAAGGCTCGCGTCGTGCTTTTCAGGCACAAACATGAAATAGAGACGGGAAGAACCTCAAGTGTTGGAATGGAGGTATGCTATCGGCAATTCCTTTGACATTATTGCTGGATGAGAGCTTAGATTCTTGGGTTTGGACAATCTGGAGAACCAATCTTACCACAAACAATAGGTACCGATGGAAGTATTGTGAGACATGAGAAATTGGGTTGGGAGGAAATTTCCCTACAAGCAGCTAAGATTGTATCCTTTATCGGTATGTTGGTAGTTGGTAGGAAATGTATTGTCCTCATTAATCACTTGCAGACTTGGCCGGGCACGAGCGATATCTGAAGACTACAT
>Ga0153952_1000238_pt1 | contig 17544 bp, 16 predicted proteins | sample TSNJ036MetaG_FD_104746 | JGI IMG/M metagenome (GOLD analysis project Ga0153952, IMG submission 104746) | Attine ant fungus gardens microbial communities from New Jersey, USA - TSNJ036 MetaG | ecosystem: Host-associated > Fungi > Mycelium > Unclassified | place: USA: New Jersey, Wharton State... | reverse complement strand
TTGGTAACACCTACGATTACGGCTGGAGAAATTCTCGGATATTCGGTAATCTTACAGGTCTCGCAGTACATCATCCGCTCTCTGGTATCCGGCTTCATCGGCTGGCCGCATCTGCCGCAGAATTGATGATTCCGGTACCAGTTATATAGTTGATAACCGGTTATCTCAGCAAATGCCAGATGCTGCGGTTCCACTGTCCGAAAGATATTAATGCTCTCCCAGTCAAACGCCGCCTCTTCTCCAAACACGACACCATTGCCAAGATAATAACGTTCATCATCAATGGTAAACAAATATGTATATTCATCATAAATTTCCGGATTCTGTTCCTCCAAATCTTGAAAACGAGGGAGTATGATAGTTTGTTCCTGCCTTCCTGCCAATACCTCCCGGCCTTTATAGCAGAGCAGAATACTGTCCGGATCCGGCGCAGCCGGTTTGTACTGATTATCATATATATGCGGTGTAATTTCCTGAATCATAATTTAACTCCTTTTCCAATTAATTATTATACCATCTTTTCATCCATAGTCAAATGACTTGACTTCATCTTTATCATCAACGATAATATACACAAAGCAATGAGCAGTGCGTAATCGAGCACACTGCAGACTATAAAAAACCAGGAGGAACATTCATGAAAATCGTATTCTTAGATGCAAAAACCATTGGTGATGACATTGATCTGTCCGGATATGACCAGCTGGGCGAAGTTATTAAATATGATTTCACCTCATCTGAGCAGGTTCCGGATCGTGTGAAAGATGCTGATATTCTGATTCTGAATAAAGTGGAGATCAATGAACAGACAATCGGTACTGCAGCCAACCTGAAGCTGGTGTGCGTAGCGGCTACCGGAACCAATAATCTGGATAAAGAATATCTGGCCAGACGCGGCATCATCTGGCGCAATGTCGCCGGATACTCTACCGGCAGTGTTGCCCAACACACCTTTTCGATGCTCTCTTACCTGCTGGAAAAGTTGCGTTATTATGATGATTACGTGAAAGGCGGGCATTATGTAAATGATACCATCTTTACTCATTTTGAAGAACGCTTTCACGAACTCTGCGAAATGACATGGGGGATAATCGGACTCGGCGCAATCGGCCGGAAGGTGGCTGATATTGCTGCTGCATTCGGAACCAGGGTAATCTACTATTCACCGTCGGGCAGCGCTCCCCAGGAGGGGTATCAACAGGTTGATCTTCGTACTTTGCTGACCAAATCAGATATCATCTCCATTCACGCTCCGCTGAATGAAAATACGGAAAATCTAATCAACAAAAATACCCTGCGGAAAATGAAATCATCCTGTATTCTGCTCAATGCCGGCAGGGGACCGATCGTAGCGGAAGCTGATCTGGCTGATGCTCTCGAAGAAGGCGTCATCGCTGCTGCAGGACTGGATGTCTTATGTGCTGAACCGATGAGCGGGGACAATCCGCTGCTGCGGATTAAAGACAGTCGTAAGCTATTCATTACACCGCATATAGCCTGGGCCAGCATTGAGGCCCGGACCCGGCTGATGAATACTATCTTAGGACAGATTAAGGAATTTCTCTCCTAGCAAAATCTAAAGGGGCAGTTCTGGTTGAACTGCCCCCTCTTTACTTTTTCTTACCAAACAGGAAAACTATGAATGCACCAATGAAAATACAGAAATCGCCCAGATTAAAAGTAAGCTTGTTCAATTTCTTCCATTTCGTCTTAAATCCCATATAATCCACTACATAACCGCGCACGATCCGGTCATACATATTGCTGAAAGCTCCGCCCAGCGCGATAGCGCACCCCAATTTTTCAAGCAGCCGGCCCTTTTGAAAGAATAGTCTGATTTCATAAATCACCAGTACCAGACCGGCAAATATTGAACTTATCTTAACGATATTTGGTTTTTTATCGAGCAGATTCATCGCAAATCCATAATTATGAACTTTGCGCAGTTCGGCTTTTCCTTCAAAAATTTCCTGTTTATCACTCTTATCCAGATTATCTTCGACATGCTGTTTGATGACAATGTCAACAGCAAACAGCAACACCGCTATTCCTGTACAAATAAGAATCATAATTCCATTTCCTTTATCTTGTTGATTTCTTCGTTATATTCGTCTATTTTCTGATCTCTCTTTTCAATTTCTTCGCAGAATCCGATGAATGAATCACCCACCACTTCGCCATCCTTAAATTTTTCCCATATCATCTTCCCCATGTCAATGAAATCTCTTTCGTTGCTTCTTTTTAAGGTTCGTATCTCCGCTTTAATTCTCTGTACCTCCACGGCATCACCAGTTCTTTTCACCACCTCATCGGCAGTTTCGGAAATCTTCTTTCCCAAATCTTCAAAAAATTCCTGCATTATTCTTCTCCTTTCTGGTCTTCTTATTCTATACCTGACCGCTCCCATAGCTATTCTTCTCATTCTGCAGACAGTAATCCGTTATTATTTTTAGTTTACAAAGTACTGCCGCTTTTGTCAACAATATAAGGATAAAGGAACTGCGGATAATCCGCAGTTCCTTTATCCTTATATTCATCTGTTCCGTTGTTCACTCTTTTTAACACTGCTGTCCATGATGATTTTCAGGCTTTTCACCCCTGTTATCATTACCGCAATAGGGATCAATACCCATATTTTCTTTGCCATCGTATTTAATACATCAAAAAAATTAGTCGGTGCATTCTGCATTATTCATCGCTCCTCCTTTTATTCAACCGCTAATCGGGGAACTTCCTGTCCCCTTAGGATAATTTTCGGTCCGCCGGTCCCTTCAATATATTCCCGGGTAATAATTACCTGACCGATACTGTCATCTTTGGGTACTTCATACATGATCTCCAGCATAAAATCTTCGATGATCGCCCGTAGTGCCCTGGCACCGGTATCCCGTTCGATCGCCTTTTCGGCAATGGCGCCCAGGGCTTCCTCTTCAAATTCCAGCCTCACTTCATCAAGCGCCAGCAGCTTCTGATACTGTTTCAGAATGGCATTCCTTGGTTCTTTGAGAATCCGCACCAAAGCATCCTTGTTTAGCCCCTGCAGGGTGAAAATGATCGGCAGTCTCCCGATAAACTCCGGAATCATGCCAAAAGCCCGCAAATCAGCAATGATTACCTTCTCAAGAATGGCTTTATCGTGATCATATTTATCTTTCAGATCAGCTCCGAATCCCATCGAGGACTGTTTGTTCAAGCGCTCTTTGATGATTACATCGAGATCCGGAAAGGCACCGCCGCAGATAAACAGGATATTCTTCGTATTCACTGTTGCCAGTGGTACCATGGCATTTTTACTGTTTGCTCCAACCGGCACTTCAATCTCACTGCCTTCCAGCAGCTTCAGCATCCCCTGCTGGACCGATTCACCGCTGACGTCACGCTGATTAGAATTATGCTTTTTGGCGATCTTATCAATCTCATCGATAAATACGATTCCACGCTCTGCTTTCTCTACATCATTTTCAGCCGCAGCCAGCAATTTTGATATGACGCTTTCAATATCATCGCCGATATAACCGGCTTCGGTCAGGGATGTGGCATCGGTTATCGCCAGCGGCACATCCAGAAGCCTGGCCAGGGTCTTTACCAAATAGGTCTTCCCCGATCCGGTGGGCCCGATCATCAGCATATTAGACTTTTCAATTTCAATGTCATCGATGGTATCGGTCGCAACCCGTTTATAGTGATTATAAACCGCTACCGACATCGCTTTCTTGGCCTGATTCTGACCAATCACATATTCGTCCAGGCTGGCTTTGATCTTATGCGGTGCCGGGATATCCCTGATATTAAGCTCGGGTTCTTTTTCCTCTTTCGGCTTTTTCTTTTTTACCGCCTGCTTCTTCGGCACATTCTGCTGCAGTTCAGAGAGGTTCAGCACCGATACTCCCGGCATGTTCAATAATTGATTATAATCAAACTGGCCATTATTCAAAGCATCAAAACTCTTCTGCATGCAGTTTTGGCAGATTAAAAGGTTATTTGGCATTTCGATCAGCTTTCCTGCCGTGCTTTCCGGGCGGTGGCAAACCATGCAGTAGCGTTCGTATTCGTCCTTGGTGTCTTCTGAAGTCTCTATATTATCATTTACATGTTCGTCGATGATCTCATTGTTATTATCTTTATCTGACATTATAATCCCTTCTTTCTTACGTATGGCTACATTATATCCCAGTACGTAACCGAAGACAAATAAAGTTTTTCTAAAGTGCACCGTCGACCCATGTCTTCAGTTCATCGGCCATCATCACACCGGAATGGCGCCGGACCGGTTCACCGTCTTTAATCACGGCAATCGTAGGAATACTCAGCACTTTATACTTCATTGCAATATCCCTGCTCTCATCTACATCAATCTTCACAAATTTCGCTTTCCCGGCATATTCTTCCGAAACGCTCTCAAAGACCGGCGCAAACTGCTTGCACGGCATGCACCATGTCGCCCAGAAATCAATAACCACCGGTTCTGCTGCCTGTAATACCTCCTGATCAAAATTGTCTGTTGTTACGTGTACTATACCCATAATAAGTACCTCCTTAAATAATATCGTATTGTTAGTTGCCCTGAAGCATCTTCAGAAATTCCTCTTCAGATATGATAGGTATGCCCAGTTCTCTGGCCTTCTTATTCTTCGAAGATGCCGACGCCGTATCATTATTGATCAGATAATTGGTCTTCGATGTGACCGAACCGGTTACCTTTCCGCCCTTTGCTTCTATTTGCTCTTTTACCTCATTGCGGTTGGCAAAGTAGCTGACACTGCCGGTAATGACAAAATTTATCCCGGCAAATATCTGCTCGGCGGCCTCCGCCGTTTCCTGCGGAATCTCCAGCTCTTCCAGCAGCTCCATAAACTCCCGGCGGTGTTCTTCACTCGCGAAATAATCGACAAAAGCACCGGCGATTACTTCTCCCACACCATCGACGGCATTTAGTTCTTCCGCTTCTGCTGCAAGCATGCGCTCCACATCATAATCAAACGCTTTACAGATCATTTTCGCATTCGCCAGCCCGATCCCTGCTATCCCCAGCCCGTATATTACCTTTGGCAGGGTGGTCTGCCGTGCTTTTTTGACACTGCTGATCAGATTATCATAAGACTTCTTACCCAGTCCCTCCATCTCACATATTTCTTCTTCAAAACGGTCAAGATGGAACATATCACTATAAGACCTGATAAATCCTCTGCCGATAAATTTCTCCAGTGTGGCTTCCGACAGCCCCTCTATATTCAGTGCATTGCGGCTGGCAAACAGCACAAATGACTTAATCTTCTTAGCTTCACAGCCTTTATTGGTACAGTATAATGACTTGGCATTATTGATCTGCCGGACAGCGGCAGCCCCGCCGCATACGGGACAGACTCCGGGAATCTCCGCGTCGCCGCTTCGGGTCAGGTTTTCAGCAATCTGGGGGATAATCATATTGGCTTTATATATTTCAATCTTATCGCCGATTCCCAATTCCAGTTCTTCCATGATACTGATATTGTGGACGCTGGCCCGGCTGACCGTTGTACCTTCCAGCTCTACCGGTTCAAACACCGCGATCGGATTGATCAGTCCGGTGCGGGAAGGACTCCATTCGATTTCCAGCAGAGTGGATACTTTCTTTTCATCGGCCCATTTAAAAGCTATCGAATCGCGGGGGAATTTTGCCGTTGATCCCAGTGATGTACCATAAGCTATGTCGTCATAGATCAGCACCAGACCGTCGGACGGATACTCATTGTCTGCAATCCTGGCCGCAAACCACTCTACTTCCTCAGCAATGGTCGCTGCGGTCACACTATGATTTTCCACCACCTGAAAGCCCTGTCTGGTCAGCCAATCCATCTGGACTTTCCGGGAATTCTTAAATTCAACACCATCAGCCTTCACTAACGAGAAAGCAAAGAAGTTAACATTTCTTTTGGCCGTGATCTCATTATTCAGCTGACGGACCGATCCGCTGCACAGATTACGGGGATTCTTATATTTAGCCTCATCGTCAGTGATGCCGGCGTTGATCTTCTCAAAGTCAGCATATCCGATGACTGCTTCGCCGCGAAGAATCAGCTCACCTTCATAGCCGATCTTTAAAGGCAGGTTCTTAAAGACTCTGGCATTATTGGTAATTACCTCACCGATTTCCCCGTTCCCCCGTGTAACCGCCTTAAAGAGCCGGCCGCTTCTATAGGTCAGCACAATGGTCAGACCATCCAGTTTCCATGACAGCAGCGCTGTCTGCCCGCCCAGAAATTCCTTCAGCCGATCTACCTCCTTAGTCTTATCTAAAGACAGCATGCTGCTTTCATGCCGCTCTTTCGGCAATTCACTGAGCACTTCATACCCTACATTGACTGTCGGGCTGGCGGCCAGCACAATTCCCATCTCCTGCTCCAGCGCTTCCAGTTCATCATATATCTGATCATATTCAAAATTGCTCATGATCTCATCTTCACCCTGATAATACACCCAGGCAGCCTGATTCAGCCGGTTTACAAGTTCATGCATCCGTTTTCTTTTTGCTTCCATGTCTAGTCTGTCTCCCCATCAATAACCGTCTTGTTGGACGATAATTTAATCAATTCATATAATTCATTTAATTCCTGATCGGTCAATTCCCGGTATTGGCCTTCTTTCAAATCACCAAGCCGGATGTTCATGATCCTTATCCGCCGCAGCGACCGGACCTGACAGCCCAGTACTTCACACATTCTGCGGATCTGCCGGTTCAGCCCCTGGGTCAGAACAATCCGGAACTTATATTTACCGAACTGTTCAACTTCACACGGGCGGGTCACTGTATCCAGAATGGCAACGCCGGTTCGCATGGCCGTGAGAAACTCTTCAGTAATCTCCTTATCCACCGTCACCTTATACTCTTTCTCATGATAATTTCCGGCCCGCATCATCTTATTGATGATGTCGCCATTGTTGGTCATTAAAAGCAAGCCTTCAGAATCCTTATCCAGCCGCCCTACATAGGTAATCCGGGCGGGATAATTGAGGAACCGGATAATGCTTTTTCGCTCCCGCCGCTCTTCGGTACACACGATTCCGGCCGGTTTATTGACCGCCAGAACGATCAACCGCGGCTTTTCCCGGATGATCCGCTTACCCATCCTGACTTCCTGATCAGGACCCACTTTGGTGCCCAATTCCGCGCGTATGCCATCCACTTTAATCTGTCCGGCAGCAATCAGCCGGTCGGCTTCACGCCTGGAGCAAATTCCTGCTTCACTCAAAAATTTATTGATTCGAACCGCTTCCCGCTGACTGCGGTTCTGAAATTCCTGCTCGATCTTATTATTTCCCATTTTTGAATCCTTTTCCAGTATAATTACCTCGAATTTACAATTCAAGGTACCCTCATTTTAATGTTTCGGGCATAAAATGTCAACGCGTGCTATTTAGTATTTTATCTGTTATAATAAAGAAGCTGGATATAGCTTATCACAAAGGAGATTTTATTATGCTTGTATTAAAGCCGGATACCAAAAATTGCATGGCCGCACTTTTGCTGAAAGATACTTTTGATTCTTTTTTATTTATGGAAGGAGATATCACTACATTTAATAAATTCCACATCGACGGCTACCTGCAGAAAAAGTTCTTTGCCGCCGATCCGGAATCGGCTGCTCCTGACAGTGACTATTCTTACTGGAAAGATGTCCGCAGCTTCTGCTTTGGCATCATCAAGGGCAAGCACACTCCGCTGGATTTCAAATTTGTCCTGTCGCTGCCTAAGCCGGCGATTCAGGAGTTTCTTACTAAACATGAGATTGCCTTTTCCATAACCGATGTGCAAGGCTTGTATCTAAACTTCCGCTATAACGGCGAAACCCTTCAATGTATCACTGGAACTTCACTGAATACCTTTATCCCGGATAAATCCCTGGAACACAGCTGGGACAAATACGCCAGTACTTTTTTCGACCAGCATCACATCCGTTACAATACCGCCGCTTCACAGTAAAAAACGGACATATCACTCAAGATATGCCCGTTTCGTCATTGTCTTATTTAGTCAGCTTCATCATAATTTCGTTGCTGCGGCCGATAAACATGGTCATCTCTTCTGCGTTCAGCTGTTTATTACCCAGCATAGCCAGGTCAAATAACTGTCTGCAGATCAAATCGGTCAGTTCACCTTCTTTATGGTCTACCACATATTTCACCAGCTCATGGTTAGCGTTCAGAATCAGCGTCTGGGGAGCATCGAACATCGACGCATCGGCTCCTGACATTCCATACATCTTCATCATATCCTGCATCCGCCGTGATTGCTCGGATACAGTCATCATGGATGCAACATTATCGTTCTTTAGCTTCTCAACTTTGACATCCAGCTGCTCATTACTCATAACTTTGCGGAAGGTTTCTACCAATGCATCGGTGGTTTCTTTAAATGTTTCCTGCTCGTCCTCAGCAACCTCCTCTTTGAAAGTCTCAGTCAGATCACCGTCAATGCGCTCAAAGCGGATATTTTCATTACGCTGTTCCAGCTGCTGGATAAACGGTGAGTCGATATTGTGGGTCAGAATAACCGCATCCATACCCTCTGCCTTAAACATGTTAATATACTGGCTCTGCTGTTTTTCATCGGTTACATAATAGATGATTGTCTTATCCGGCTCTTTTGCCTCGGCTTCTTCATTCTCAGCATTCTCATCGGCAGCCTTTTCTTCAGCCTTCTCTTCTTCCAGCGTCCCGCCGTTCTTTTCAATGCATTCTTTCAGGCTCAGATATTGCTGATCAATATTCTTAAACAGAACATAATCCATCATCTTGTCACAGAATTTCTCATCCTTTAAGCAGCCAAATTTGATAAATGGACTGATATCATCCCAATACTTTTCATAGCCTTCTTTATCGGTCTTGCACATACCGGAAAGTTTATCCGCCACCTTCTTGCTGATATAATCAGCAATCTTATGCACGAAACCGTCATTCTGCAGCGCACTTCTGGATACATTCAGCGGCAGATCCGGACAATCGATGACCCCTTTCAAGACCATCAGGAATTCCGGAATCACTTCCTTGATATTGTCAGCGATAAAGACCTGATTATTATATAACTTAATGGTTCCTTCTACCGTTTCATACTCACTGTTGATCTTCGGGAAATACAGGATTCCCTTTAGGTTAAACGGATAGTCCATATTCAGATGGATCCAGAATAGCGGCTCTTTATAATCCATAAATACCTTGCGGTAGAATGCCAGATAGTCTTCTTTGGAGCATTCATTGGGATGTCTGGTCCAGAGCGGCTGGATATCACTGATGGAGACCGGGCGCTTATTAATCTTCACCTTTTCAGCCGCCGGTGAAACTTCGACCATCTCCTTTTCACCATCTTCATTTTCCTGTTCTTCCATCTTGGCTTCTTCGTGAATCCGTTCTACTACCACATCGGTATCCTTCAAATCTTCTTCCGGAATGGTTTCGTACTCCTGCTCCGCATTGGCTTTGGATACGAAGATTTCCACCGGCATAAAGGAACAGTACTTCTCCAGCACTTCTTTAGCCCGGTACTCATTGGCAAATTCGAGGCTGTCTTCGTTGAGATATAATGTGATCTCAGTACCGATTACATCGCAGCTGCCTTCCTGCATCTCATATTCGGTTCCGCCGTCACAGACCCAGTGTACCGCTTTAGCTCCCTCCTGATAAGACAAGGTGTCGATATGCACCTCGTCGGCTACCATAAAAGCCGAATAAAAGCCCAGACCAAAATGTCCGATCATATCGTCTTCCGTCGTCTTATCCTTATACTTCTCCAAAAACTCAGTTGCACCGGAAAAGGCGATCTGGGTAATATACTCTTCCACTTCATCGGCGGTCATCCCAACCCCGTTGTCGATAAACTTCAATGTTTTTTCTTCCGGATTTACAATCACCTGAATCTTCGGCTTATAATCGTCCGGTAACTGATATTCTCCCATCATATCCAGCTTTTTCAGCTTGGTAATGGCATCACATCCGTTAGATATCATCTCCCGGAAAAAAATATCATGGTCTGAATACACCCATTTCTTAATAATCGGAAATATGTTTTCACTGCTGATGGAAAGGCTTCCTTTTTTTGCCGCCATGTATTATCACTCCTTAATCTTCTTTTTTCTTTTGGTCATATAAAGCATATTTTATTGACCATTAATTGCTCAATAAATATATATTAATATCCAGAGAACAAATTGTCAACCAAAAATTAGCACTCTTTTTAAATGAGTGCTAATAAAAGTATGAATATTATTAAATTCTTATAAAGTGAAACTTCTATTCTATACTTTTTAGTGATTCGATCATATCAATTTTCTTTAACTTGAAATACATGATGAAATTCACACACACCGAGAAGCCGATCGTCCACAGGGTACTATATATATAACTGGATACCTGGATAATCCTTCCGAACATAAAGGAATCTATCTCAACCGTAACAATCACAAACTGATGCAGGATCTTTCCAAACACCAATCCGGCGATCACGCCGATCACGGTCAGCAGGATATTCTCCCGGAATACATAAGCCCCTACTTCACCATCATAGAATCCCAGGACTTTGATGGTCGCCAGTTCCCGTTTCCGCTCCGTGATATTGATATTATTGAGGTTATATAATACCACAAAGGCCAGCATCCCGGCTGATATGATCAGCACTAACACCACCAGATTCAGACTGGACAGCATATCATCCAACTGGCTGGTAATGCTGTTTACGTACTGTACATTTACCGCTCCTTCATAGGCTAGCGCTTTTTCACCAATATCTTCAACTTTTTGTTCATCACTTTCTTTTAATTTAAACAAAATGCTGTTCTGATAAGCTTCTTCACCGTAAAGTTCCTGATATTGACGGGGCGACATGTATAACCGGTGTCCCATGTAATTTTCACAAATACGTACGATCTCTATTTCCTTATCACCATTATCATCATGGATGGTAACCGTATCTCCAACCGATACATCCAGCTCCCCGGCCATCTTTTCACTTAAAATCACACCCTGCTCTGTCAATGGCCACTGCTCCCCGGAGCGGCGGTCGCGGAAGGTCAGAAATTCACCGGCACCCTCAATATCTGCAGGTACATACAGATAGACCTCGCCCTCTTCGCTGCCGTTTTTCAAAGTGACCGTGCTGACCGCCATGCTGGCAGTCTCAGCTACATCACCCTGACCGGAAATAAAGCTATATAGTTTATCTTTTGTCTCATCAGACAGATCGTCACTCATATAAACAGTCGCATCAGCGTGTTCCAGTTCCCCATATTGAACTTCTGCAATCTGGAAGATAGAATCTTTAATACCAAAACCGACAATCATCAAAGCCATACATCCGCCGATACCAAACACGGTCATCAGGAATCGTTTCTTATAGCGAAACAGATTACGAATGGTTGACTTCCAGATGAAGGTCAGCCGGCGCCATAAAAATGTGATCTGCTCAATCAATACCCTCTTTCCTGACAGCGGTGACGGCGGCCGCATCAATACGGCCGGCTGTGCCTGCAGTTCCTTATAACAGGCAAACCAGGTTGCCCCCAGCGTACAGGCTAATGCTGCAATCGTCGCCATCAGAGCATAACTCAGGTGATATGGCACCAGCACATATGGTAAATGAACATACATTATTTTATAAGCGGTAACAATGACAAAAGGGAATATCTTTTCACCGATCAGCACGCCCAGAACACTGCCGCCCAGCGTTGCACATAATGCGTACCCCATATACTTTCCGGCGATCGCCGTCTTTCCATAGCCCAGCGCCTTCATGGTTCCGATCTGGGTTCTTTGTTCTTCTACCATTCTGGTCATAGTCGTCAGACTGATCAGCGCTGCTACCAAAAGAACAGCACCGGAAATACCTGAGCTATCGCCCGCATCCGGTCGGCGTTCTCTCCATAACCGGCATAATCGGGCAAAGCACTGCGGTCCCGGACATACCATTTGGGCAGTTTGATATCATCAATTTCTGCCTGGGCATCCTCCAGCTCCTGTTTCGCTTCATCCAACAGCTCCTGCGCTTCCTTCCGCTTTTCATTATATTCTGTCCGGCCGTCTTGGAGCTCAGCTTCTTTCTCCGCCAGAAGTGCTTCATTTTCCTTCAGCAGCTTTTCATTTTTTGCAATTTCAGTCCACGCTGCCGCAATCTGCTGTTTGCCATCGGTAATCCGGCTTTTTGCATTACTGATGGTCTTCCCCTGCGCTTCAAGCTGGGCCCGGCCCGTCTCCAACTCACTTTTAGCTGCTGCCAGTTCAGCCCGGCCGGCCTCCAGTTCACTCTTCTTTCCAGCCAATTCAGATATGCCCGCCTCCCATTGCGCATATAGCAGCTGCGCCTGTTGTAAAGCAGCCTCATCGGCATCCGGGTCGGCAATCATTGCATCATACATAGCCTTCAATTGATCCAGTTCAGCCTGTGCTGCCTGTATCGCCTGATCCGCTTCGGCAAATTGTGCTTCTGCCGCCGCACTCTGCCCGGTATATTCTTTTTCCGCCGCTCTCAACTGCGCCTCAGCATTTTGGTACTGGGTCTCGCCTTCCTGCAGCTGCTTTTCTGAATTTTTCAATTCATTTTCCTGCCTGATCAGTTCGGCCCGTCCATCATTCAGCTGCTGCCATCCGTTACTGAGTTCTTTTTTACCATCTGCAATCTGAGCTGCGCCGTCATCCAACTGTTTTTGTGCATCGGCCAGCTCTTTTTCGGCTTTTTCTTTCTCCTTTTCGTATTCCCGGCGGCCTTCATCAAGCTCTTCCTGCGCTTCGGCAACCACCTCCGCCCGCCTGATCTCACACCGCTCATCGACAATTTCTTCAACATTGTCAATCACCGCTTCAATCTTATCATCGTAAGCAGCAGTAAATACCGTTTCCGTTTTGGCACCGCTGACGGTTGCATAGATCTCCGTATAAACATCCATATCAAAGGCCTGCGGTAGGACCACTGCAAATCCATTGACCGTCCCATTGCCAATCGTCGTACTGCCGCGGGTAAAGGTAATATAATAAGAGGTAGTCGCAGTACCCACGATTGTAAAAGTTTCCTGCGCAAATGTGTCTGTAATGGCATCATCAGTACCCGAGATAAAGGTGATTTCATCGCCAATCTCATAGGCATTCTCGATCAGAAAATCCACATCCACAACACACTCATCGGCCTTTTCAGCCATCCGCCCCTCAGCAATGCTAAGCTGGTTCAGCGATTCCAGAGCCGACATCACGTGAAGGACTTTCTGCTTTCCTTCCGATTCACATAATACATCTTTACTGTATCCAGGCTCTACTATTTCGACACCGTCAACTCCCGCAAGCGCAGATATGTCATCATCGGTCAGTCCCATTGTCCCGATCACCTGAATATCCATCAGATGATCGGCATCATAATAAGCATCTGCCGAAAGCCGCATATCCGGTTCAGATGCCCGTAAGCCGGAAAAGAAAGAGACGCCTAGAGCAACAATTAAAAAAATAGATAGAAAGCGTCCCCTGCTGTTCCATATTTCTTTGTAAAAATCTTTGATCAGTATATTCTTCTTCATATTAATTACCTGATTACCATTCTATAGCTTCTACGGACACCGGTATTTCGTTCTCTGTTATCCGGGACACTCTCCCATTTTTAATCTTGATGATTCGGTCTGCCATCGGCGCGATTGCCGAATTATGCGTGATCAGCACAACTGTCATGCTTCGATTCCGGCAGGTATCCTGAAGCAATTTTAAAATCGCCTTACCGGTATTATAATCCAACGCCCCGGTTGGTTCATCACATAAAAGCAATTTAGGATTCTTTGCTAATGCTCTGGCGATCGAAACTCGCTGCTGTTCACCACCGGACAGCTGGGCCGGGAAATTATCCAGTCTTTCACCCAATCCAACCTCTTCCAATATGGTTCTCGCATCCAACGGATCTTTACAGATCTGCAGCGCCATTTCAACATTTTCCAGTGCTGTAAGATTCGGGATCAGATTATAAAACTGAAACACAAATCCAATATCATCCCGCCGGTATGCGGTCAGCTGCCGTGGGTTGTAATGGGTGATATCCTGACCATCTACCATTATCGTACCACTGGTCGCCGTATCCATGCCGCCGAGAATATTCAGAACCGTCGTCTTTCCCGCACCGCTGGGGCCTATGACTACCGCAAATTCACCTTCAGAAATTTCGAAATCGATACCGTTAGCCGCTGCGATTTCTACTTCTCCCATTTTATATATCTTCTTTACATCATTTAACTTCACAAAATCTCTCATGCAGTGCCTCCGCTGCTATGCATTTACTTTTACTGTATACTATCATATCACTGAATTTTCGGTTGTCAAAGCGATTTTGTCTTTCTTAATGCAACTTTATGAAAACTTTATAATTTACAGCCAGAAAAGGAAAGAATACTTTCTTCAAGCATTCTTTCCTTTGTTGCCGGCAGAATTATTCTGGTTATTATATCACCTTTCCCTACTCCACATTTTTAATATAGTTACCGACCCCCATTTGTGCATTATCGGTAGCTATCTCTATCTGCACATCTTCTTCAATTTTAATTTCCGGTATTTCCGTTTCGCAATAGCTGTATCTGTCAAATAGTTCCGCATCATCGTCAAGATCATATGAATACTCCGGGTAAACATTTTCCCAGACATAACCCAGAGCTTCCTGTCGTTGCGCTCTTTGCTCCTCTTGTTGCTTCTCCATCGCCTCAAATGCGAACGAAGCAATGCTTGCGATCACAGTTAATATTGCGATCCACTTAGTAATACCGATCTTCTTCCTTCCCGCTGTTCTCGGCGTATATATCGGTCTGAGAGCATTATGGTTCTCTGATGCCGTCTTGTGAGAAGTAACCGGCTTTTGCCATGCCGGAATCTGTCCGGCCTTTTGCTGATCTGCTCCGGCCTGTTTATGTACTGTCCGATCTTCAGTTCTAATCTGCCGGCTTGAATCCTGCGATGCATTCTCCCCCGGCTGCCTCCACTCCGACAACTGTCTTTCATTCAATTTGTCCTTTGGATCTAAATAAGACCGCTTTATACCACAATCAACACATTTCCCACCGGCTATTCTGCCGCCGCATAGGTGACACCTGTTTCTCGCCATTTCCGCTCTCCCTTTTCCACTACGGCTAATCGCTATAATTATTTACGCTCTATTGTAACAAGGTTTAATTTAATAAGGCAACAGTTGAATCGTCAAAACGGATACTCGTAATCCGCTTTGCTACTTGGGATGGTAAAAAGATGAATATTTCACAAAAAAGTGCGAAAAAGTAGTTGCAATTTTTTCCTATTCTGGTATAATGTTAATTGTTCGCTAAGGAAAAGCGGACATGTTGCGGATTGGTGTAATGGTAGCACAACAGACTCTGACTCTGTTTGTAAAGGTTCGAGTCCTTTATCCGTAGCTTATATATCGGAGTGTGGCTCAGCTTGGTAGAGCGCTACGTTCGGGACGTAGAGGTCGCAAGTTCAAATCTTGTCACTCCGACTTTTAGAACAAAGTCCTCAAACTACTGGAAACAGTGGGTTTGGGGATTTTTCTTTTTCCGAATGGAAATTCGATTCTGATAGAAAAGTACTCCGTACTCGATTTTGTACTCGATATCTTAAATTAGCCAAATAGACTCGCTGATGCTAAAGAATAGTTACTATATAAAATGCAACTATTTCATCTCATAGAAACCCGGAATGAATTTCGCTCCTTTATTATATGGTAATTCAAAAGCTATTTGTTGATCACTATTATATGGAATTTGAGATAATGCTGTTATACCACAACCAAATAAATGTGATTTAATCATATCTGAAGCTTCCAGATCGTATAAAATTATCCCAAGTGGTACTGTTACAATTTCTGCTGTCCGTAGAAACTTATTATCTTTTAAAACAGTTGTCGTCAATCCAGCAGTTCCACATCTAGTACCAGTATTTATATATATACTGACCATCCAACGATTTTGATTAAAGGATGTACTATCTTTATTAAGTAGAAATTCACGAAAGTCATCATTATAGGTATTAAATCTTGACGTAGAGCAAAACATAGCAATAATTTGCTTAAAAAAAGCAAGGTGATTTATATTTTTAGTAACAAACTTTAACTTTGGATATTTATCTCCTATTTTTGATTCTTGATTCTTATAATTACTATGTTCTGTCGATAAGTAATCAAATAAGGAATTGCTAAAATGAACATAATGCTTGGCATAATACGCCCCTGTATTATTGTTACACTTTTGGCAAAGAGTATATTTACCTGCGCCCTGTTGTCGATTCTGATATTTCAATCCAAAGGTGTCAGGAATAATCTTTTCTTGTTGTTGCTCTATAATTTCCAGACCAGAAAAAACTTTTACTGGTCTATGATTTAGGGCTGCTTTCGGAGGGATATGTTCATAAGTCAACTCTGTATATCGACCACATATATGGCAATTCCCTTTATGTATTTCCATAATCTCACCTCTTTATGGGGGCTAATCCTAATCTTTTTTCATAACCTTACACATCATTATTTATGATCTATTAATTAACTCTCAGATTTTTAGAATACCCTATCGGCGTATATCCCCACCCTCGCAAAACTAATTAATTGATTTACTGAAAAATAATATCAAGAATATCTGCCCCACCAGTTCCACTATAATTTAGTTTTTTTCCATGATATCTTTACATAGAATCTCAAATTCAAAATCACTTAAATTATTAAAATTATACATTTTCTTTAGCCTTCTATTTTTCTAATAAGATGAACTTATAATATTTTTCCATATTGACAAATTAATTCTTTTATTAGTCAAGTCTACAATATATTCCTAAGTTTTTCCACAAGATTAAATATTAATAAATGAATTTCGTTAAATCAGGCTAAATAATAAAAAGTGATTAACTCTAGCCGTACTCGAAACGTACTCGATATACACTCCACGAAATAACTTCGCAAAATTAACAAGTTACATTTTTAATTCTCGACAGCCCCCTATTTTACAGGCCTCCCAGAACTTTCAAATCCACTACAGAAGCTTACCTCACCTTCCTCTAATATAGTTCGAGACGTAGAGGTCGCAAGTTCAAATCTTGTCACTCCTACTTAACCCCTGTTTTACAGGGGTTTTTGTTTTTTAAGAGTGAAAAAAGTTGGTCGGGATTATCCAATATGTTCTAATTACTTAAACTTAGCATTTGGGTTCTGAACAATCTTTTTCTTTTCATGATTAGAGGTACAGTAGTTCGGTAATCTAGTCTAAATAAAAACGGTAATAGCACCCGTATTGTACTACTACCATTTTTTTGGAGATTCATTATAGCCCGTCTCCATAATCTGTTATTTCCCATTCATTTTTTAAATCTTCTCTTTCAAGAATCCATTTCGATGAATATTCATAATCAGACATCAAACCTGCTGCTGGAGCTCTTCCCGTTATAAAATCTGCAACAAATACAATGATCTCATCACTATCCTGCGTCGCCAAATCCAGTGAATCCTCTTCTGAATATTTAATTTTATTAACTCACAATCATTAAATCTCTTAAAATCTTCAAGAGCCAAACTTATTAAGTACT
>Ga0153952_1000233_pt1 | contig 17675 bp, 17 predicted proteins | sample TSNJ036MetaG_FD_104746 | JGI IMG/M metagenome (GOLD analysis project Ga0153952, IMG submission 104746) | Attine ant fungus gardens microbial communities from New Jersey, USA - TSNJ036 MetaG | ecosystem: Host-associated > Fungi > Mycelium > Unclassified | place: USA: New Jersey, Wharton State... | reverse complement strand
TACTTCTCTCTTATATAGTTAGTCTAGATAAGAAAATAAAAGAAAAAAAAAGAAAAAAAATATAAATAATGACTTAGCTGTTTTATCAAGTTATGATACTACTTCTGTTATAAAACGACCTCCAGAAAGAAAAATATTTCTTATATATTCATCAACTTAATAGAAAATATCCAAGAATACAATACAGAAAAAGATATAAATAGCATAGGAAGTATTATGTAAGATATAGATAGTTTTTAGTAAAGGTCATGTGATCATGGAAGATAGGTACACAGATCATCTAATATTTGTATAAGTATCTAAAGAAATCCAATAAGGAACTCTATTGAGTTCTTTCTAAACAACTACCTTAGTTGAGCTCTAAGTCCTCACAGCTTTATGCTAACAACTCCCTTCTCAAAATTCCTCATTCCAAGAATTTTTCACAATTCATTATATAAGTCTCTAATATTTCCTATTTCATTGTCATTTTCTTTTGTCTATTCTTTAAGTCCTGAATTTTTTTAGTCAATTTCTTCTTCTTCTCTTCAATTGTCTCCATTGTTCTTTGTCCTCTAACTCTGCCTCCTTTCCAATGTCTCCAATTCCTCTCTAGCTTTGCCCAATATTCCTCATTATATCTCTTGTCTAACCACTCAAATGAGCTTTCTTACTGTGAATCTTCCTGGCAATTCTTCTTTTCTAAATGTTCCTTCTTTTTTTTTCTGTCTCCTAACATCTTCTATATCTTGTTGATATTCTTTTTTAAATTCTTTAACTACTTCTTTTGCATTCCCCAAATTTTTCTTCTCTTCTCAAATGTCTGATTTAGCTATAAACCCTTTTTACCATACCAAATACTTGTCTTTTCCTCTTATTTATTGCTTGTTTAGAATTCTCTCAACCTCCTATTCCTTCTCTTCTTCAATTACAACTGGAGTTGGTTACTTCCTTTTCTGTCTCTCTATCTGGCCTATATATTGTTGTATCCTACTAACATTAACTACTAAGTGTATTTTAATTGTAGCTAGTAGTTCTAATTCTACTGCATTTGGTAATACTATTCTTTTGATTTTGTAAGGTCCTACAAACCTCTCTGTCAGCTTTTTTGTTCTTCTACCAACTATCTGGTACTTTAAATCCTTAGTACTAAGTATTACCAAGTCCTCTACTTTGTACTCATTAGCTTCTTCTTTCTTTTTATTTGTATACTTTTTCATTTTTTCTTGCACTTTCCCTAGCACTGCTTTTGCTTTCTCCTGAATTTCTCTTATCTTTGTTATAAATTTCTCTGCATCCTCATATTTCCTCTTCTTTTTTATTTCAAACCCTATCCTAGGATCTTGTCTATAATTTGCTTTGAAGAGCAATGTTTTTGTACCAGAATGTATCTTGTTGTTGTATACAAACTCAGCTGTTTCCAACCAATCTGGCTACTGTTCTTGTTTGTAGTTTATGAACATTCTTAAGTACTGCTCCAATTCTTGGTTGACCCTTTCTATTTGCTTATCTGTTTGAGGATGGAACATTGTTGACAATTTACCTTTGATCTCCAATATTTGATTTAACTCCCTCATTAATCCTGTTACAAACTATGGTCCCCTGTCCAAAATTATACTCTTGAATAGTCCATACAACTTTTATATATTGTCTCTGAATAGTCTAGCCAGTCCTTTTGCTGACATTTTCTCTATAGTAGAAATAAAGTGGACTATTTTTGTTAACCTATCTACCACTACTAAGATTGAGTTGTATTTCTGGGCTAGTAGCAACTCAGTGATAAAGTTTGCTAAAATGTGCATCCAGGATCTTTCTGGAATTGAATTGGGCATTAACTTGTTTGCTAGCTATTCTGTATAGTTCTTATTCCTTTAGCAGAAATCATATCCTTTCATATATTGCTTCATCTCCTTGGTTACTTCTGGCCATCAAAAATTGTAGGTAACTAACTCCACTGTCTTCTACTATTCTCCATGTCCTCCTACTGGTATGTCATGGTATAGCCTGATAATTTCTGCCCTCAGCTTATTATCTTTAGATACATATATCTTCTTCTCTTTGTATATAATACTATCTACTTCTCTCTACTCCTTATCTCTTAACATTTTTACCCCTGCTTGCTTTATTTTTTCAACTGCCTTTACTACCTTGTTATCTTTTACCCTTGACTGTTTTACTTTCTCTAACAAGTCTACTTCTTTTATAATGATTTCTATCTTCTCTGTTTTTTTTACTTTGAGCCACTCTGGTTTTATTAGTATCTCATGTTTATTGTCTCTTTTTACCTCTACTTCCCAATCTGGTCTCCTACTTAGACTATTTACCTTCTCTATTCTACTTTCTGGAACATGTTTCAATGTAAAATCAAACCTTAATAGATATAATGTCTATCTCACTTGTCTATAGTTTAACTTCTACACCTTCATGAAATATTTAAGATTTTTGTGATCTGTCCAGATCTTAAACTTCATTGTTGTTTCTCCTAGGAAATGCTTCTATACTTCTAAGTATCTGACTATGGCTAATATTTCCTTATTATGTATTTCATAGTTTCTCTCTGTATCACTTAGAGATTTTGAAATAAAAGCCACTTGTCTCCACAATTCATCAGAGCATTTCATTGACAGTACTTCTCTAGTTGCATAGTTTGAGGCATCCACCTCTATTCTAAATTTCTTGTCTAGATCTAGGGCTGCTAACACTGGCTTTGTTATAAAGATTCTTTTGAGCTTGTCAAATGCTTTCTGCTGCTTCTGCCTCCACTGCTACTTCACATTCTTTCTTATCAATGTGTTCATTGGCCTAGCTACTTAAGTAAAGTCTTTGATAAACCTTCTATAATAATTTGCAAGACCTAGAAATTTTCTGATATCTTTTATATTTTTTGGTTCTAGCTAGCTAAGCACTCTATCTACTTTTTCCTTTTCCATCTCTATTCTGTTAGACTCTATGACAATCTCTAGAAATCCTATTTTTTTTACTTTTCACATACATTTTTCTAGCTTAATATATAAGTCATTCTCCTTTAGTCTCTTTAGTATTTCATCTACAATCTCATCATACCCCTTTTTTGTTTCTGTTTCTACTAGTACATTGTCTACAAATATAGCAACCTTTTCTTTGTTTATCAGGTCTCTCAAGATTTTGTTCATTATTGCCTAGAATATGGCTAGTGAATTTGTCATCCCAAAGAACATTACTATTGGTTCAAAGGACCCCATATATATTGTAAATACTTCTTTCCACTCATTTCCTTTTTTAATTCTTACATTATTGAACCTCCACCTCAGATCCATTTTAGTAAATACTTTTTTGCTCTTCATATTGTCTATTAGGTCCATGATTAATAGAAATGGGTAGTTGTTTTTTACTGTCTGGTCATTTAGATTATAGTAGTCCATTACCATTCTCTTACTTCCATTCTTTTTGCTTACAAAGAATACTGGCAATATCTGAAGAGATTTAGATAGTCTAATATACCCCTTCTTCAGTTGATTATCCACAAAGCTCTAGACCTCTTCTTTCTTATTTTTAGATAAAGGATAAATTCTTTCTTTTTGTAGTTTGAATGTTTTCTTGAGATCTATAGTATGATCCCAAACCTTTCTTGTTAGTATTCTCTCTGGCTCTACTTTCCCAAATATCTTTTTCCACTTTAAAAATTTCTTTGGAACTATCTTCTTAATTTTTCTATGGTCTACTTCAACTTTTTCTTCTCTTCTCCAATCTTCTTTATTATCTACTGCCTATCTTACTATTCTTTCTTCTTCTAGGGTAACTATTTTTTTTTCCTTTCTTGTTCTCCTGTTCTTTTTTTTTCTATTACTTCTTCTATACAGTGGTAGACATCTTGTTATCTTGACCTCTCTAGTCTTCCAGTTGATTTCTGGATTATAGGCTTGCAACCAGAGCATTCCTAATATCACCTTTGTCCTTTCTAAGTTGTATATGTTTACTCTCATCCTTTCTATATGACTTTTATAATACATATTTATTTCTACTTGATATGTAATTGCCTCTATACTATTGTTTGTTCTATTTATATTTCTGATAGTTACTGGCCTTTTTAGCTTTTACAGCCTAAATCCATGTTTGGTTACTATTTTTTTGTCTATAAACATCCCTATGGTACCACTATCTAAAAGTGCCTTTACTATCACTCCTTTATGCATGTTTACCTTTTTTATTCTAATATTCAGCCACACTTCTTTTAGCATCTTAAATATTCTTCTCACTTCTTTCTACTTACCCCTCTCTCTTGCTATACTTTTTGGAGCCTCTGCCCATGTATCACTCTGCTGTGCTTTTCCCTGTTTAGGATGTACCATTACCCTCTAGTTCTACCATGGTTGTTTTTTTCCTATCCTATATTCTGGACACCAGATATTCTTTTTTTCCTTTTCCAATATTTTCTCCTCTACTATTATGTCTTTTCTTCTACACTTTGCATATTTAACCCTACTTCCTGTCTCATTATTCTTCCATTTCCATGCCTCTAAATAACTTTCATACCATACATTCTTCAGCTTCTCTCCAGAGATAAAACTCTATTCTTGGTTTTTCTTTGTCTTGGTATCTTTATAGTTGCACCCACTACACTCTACAAATGTCACTATCTTCTACCTTGTCTTCTGACCTTTCTCTTCTAATGCTGTATCTCTCAGGGGCATGCCCTATGCACTACCATACTTTTGCATCTTTTCCTATAGAGGATATGCCAGTCTCTTCTTTTTCTGCTGTGTCTTTTGTAGCTTTATCACATGCACTGCTTCTTCCTCTTATTGTCTCCTTTCTATCTCTATGTTAGGACATTCCCATTTATAATGTTCTATTCCCCAATATTTGAAATACTTTACTTCCTTTTTCTCTACTATCTCTTGTCTTCTTACTTTTACTTCCTCCCTTACTCTATATTACATCACCCTACTTGCTATCACCTCAAATTTATTCTGGGGAATTGGTTCCCCCTTTATTTTCTCCCTTTCATTCCTGCAGTTATAGGCCAGATGCCTGAACCTTTTACAGCATTGATACATCTTTTCTCTTCTTTCTTCTAGTTTTGCCCTTAGTTTAGCAAGAGTATGCTTTTGGTTAAGCAAGTTGCTTATGAGGGAATTGTATTGAGTTTGAGATATTATATTGATGTCTCAATAGTATAGAGTGAATAGTTGATCTCACTAGCTATACTATATCTGCTGGGGTGCAAGATGTTTACCTAGCCAGAGCTCTACTACTCTACTAACTACTACCTTAATACTAGGGTTAAACTATCACCCAACAAATAGGATCTCTAATCTGGATAGTCTCCTAGAGAATAACTATCAATTCTCTATATGTACAAGTTATAATGGACCTTAGCACAAGGTTTATACTAAGAATAGTACAAGTATCCACTAAACACCACTTGATTACAAGATCAGGTCTCAGTGCCAATACTTAAGCTTAGTACTATACTTCTACTTGCAGTCTCTAACTGACTGCAAAGTCCTCTTAAACCAAGGACCCAGCTATATATAGAGGTAACTAGTGATTGTGGTAACTACTAGTTGAGAGTTAATGAGATTATAAAAGTAAAAATAAGCAAGGTCCAAGACAAACAGTGCTCTAGATATAGAATCAAGTTCTAGTATAGTGACTTAGTCTGTAATGACTTAATTATCCTTCAAGTCTGAGTTAACAAGAAGAACTCAATAGAGTTCCCATTGGATTCTGTATACTACTTATACAACTACTATATGGTTTGTACAGTACTCTTCCATACTTATCATATAACTCTATTATATGATATAATACTGTAACATTCTAATATGTGACTTGTGATGTGTAATATTAGTTATATAATACTTTCCTGCACTTCTTCCTTGTATAGTAAGTCTAAATAAGAAAAGAAATATAAATAATAACTTAGCTGTTTTGCCAAGTTATGACATTTTTTATCCAAAATAGTATTATACTACAAACAAATTTTGTATAAAAAGTAACATTTGATATACTTTATACCAATGAATTCATAAAAAGAATTTGCTCTAGAACCTATTATACATATATTCTTAGGCAAGAGTAAAGTTGATGACTAGTCTAGAGCAATATTTAAGGTAGACAAAGCTTACTACTAAGACTCAAGAGGTAAGAACGGTAAGCTGGTACTAGACTAAAGAGGTATTTCTGCTAGAACTGTAATCTAGAACCACTTGTTAACATAGGAAGTATATACTTCAACTGTTTCCAGGATTCTGCAAGTCAACTTGGGACAAGCTTTTACAGGGTACCTAGATTAGCTATAGCATATGCAAAGGTCTAGATTCATGTAGTACTAGCATTCAGTTGGGGTTAGACAGTTATCTGGACCCAGAATATTGCTGATAAATGATGATGAAGGTTCTATGTAAAAAGACAAGAAGGTCTGAGATGTAGATACCCTGTTGTAATTTTAGGGTAGTCTATCCTCTGAGGCATTGCTTTCTTGTGCTGGAAGAAATCTTCCTTGGTCAGGTCTTAGTAGTTTTGGTACATAGTTTGGCAAGACTCTTGTTGTTTGGAACTTATACTTCTCCTCCTGATAACACTTCCAGAAGTTATTGTCTATCCTTATTATAGCCCTCTTTAACCCTTCAAATATGAAAATATTCTCATGACTGAACCATATTTGGTGGTGAGTTGGATTGTTTAGCTAGAGCTATTAGTATAGCTTGTAAATCTAACTCCAAAGTATTAGGGTATGGATTTTGGAAGGCCTTAGGTTGGGGCAAGAGCAACTGCTTCTCAAGGTATTTTCTCAAATACTCTACACCTTTCTTGGCTGCTTCTTTGATAGTCTCTTTGGTTAATTCTTGTGACAGTAATCACTGGTTTCAGACCTGGATAGCCATAAGAGAGTATTCTACATGGGTTGTAGTTGCTTCTCTAGAGATTGTAGGTTGAACCCCATCATGGTATATAACAAGGATCTAGAATAGGGGTCCAAGATATTGTTAGGTATAGAGAAGAGCCTTGATTATAATAGTGTAGAAGTCTTGTAACTTTGTTCTACTGTTAGAATAAACTCCACAAGAAAAATACATAGAGAGGAATAGTCTCAACTATTAGTTGTACCAGCTTTTACACTGTTCTTAATAAATAAATAAGAAGTGATTTATTCAGGGAGATGACTGGAGCATAAACAAAGGAAGGAGTTTACCTAAGAAAGAACAAAGTTAAGAAATTTCTGACTAGTAAAACTATTTAAATAATACAAAAATTTTTGAAAGGTAAATTAGATCAGGATAATAACATAATCAGAAATTGGCTAAAGTAGTAGCTGAGGTAATTGCATGTAAAAGTAGTAACAAGTCATCAGTCACAGGGGATATGACAGTACCTATGATCTGTGCTTGTACACCAAGCTTGCAAAACACTCTCTAGTAGATAAGCTGCACCTTTTCCTGGTCTCTGGAATATGCTAGGACATGCTCAGTATTGACTTTGTCATGGAGCTCCTTGAATCCTCTAGCTATGATGCAGTTATGATAGTGGTAGACTTGGTGTCAAAAAGGGCACACTTTATTCCAACATATACAATAGTAACTATAGAAAGAGTGGTACAACTATTTCTTCACTATATCTGGAAGCTACATAGGCTTCCTTAGCATGTTGTCTTGGACTGTAGACCTCAATTTGTAGTACTGTTTACTAGGAAACTCTACAGGTTACTAGGTATATAGCTAGTTTCCTCCATAGCCTAATATCCACAAATAGACAGACAAATAGAACATGTCAACCAGAAGCTGGACCAGTATTTCCAAATCTTTATCAATGAACAATAGAACAACTGGTATAACCTCTTGCCTCTGGCTGAGTTCTAATACAACAACCATATCCATTTCTCAACCCAACAGATACCTTTTTTACTTAATACAGGCTAGAACCCACAAATAGGCTTTGAGCCAAGGCAATAACCCCTTGGACTAAAAACCATCAACGAGTTCATAGAGTAAATGAGAACAGCTATTAAGAAAGCAAAGTCCATAATCTGAAAGGTATAAGAAAACATGGCTCATTATTACAACCAGAGGAGAACTCCTGTACTAGTGTTTGCTCTTGGAGATAGAGTATTTCTAGATGCCTCAAACATTAAGACTATGTAACCCTCTACTAAACTATTGTACCAGAGACTTAGACCCTTTGTAGTAGAACAACAAATAGAACCTATAGCTTACTGTCTCAAGCTATCATATATAATGAAGAAACTCTATTCCATATTCAATGTAGTAAAGCTCTCTGCTACCCTGACTAATCTAATCTCAGGATGGAGATCAAACTCTCTGTCTCTACCAATTATAATAGACAGAGAAAAAGAGTGGAAAGTAGAGAAGATACTTGATAATCACTGGTACTAGAAGAGATTTCAATTCTTGGTCAAATAAAAGAGATATAGCAGAGAGCACAACTCTTGGGAGTCCATCTCTGATATTTTAGTACCCAATCTAGTAGTGGAGTTCTATCATAGACATCTGGTAGCCCTAAGATATATCTAGAGAACAGATTTTGATGTCATTTTCTGATCCAGATCCATTGCTTTGAGATGCAGCAATTTTGGAGAGAAGGTGAATATAAGAGAACTGTGCCAAACTCCACTCCTAATATACTAGTAGCAATGAGCCAGAGTAACTCTGACAACTAATTAAATAAGTATTACCCCAGGTTTAATTAGTTGCCTGATTCTGAACTCCTATCCCTGACAGCCAAGACATCTATGACTAAGAAGACAATATATATAGTGTAGATCACCCTCTAGAAACCTTATCCTATTTTTTGAGGTTTTTTCTAAAGGTAAGTTATAATGTATTCCAAAGTTATTTATACATATTGAAGTTTCTCCTGAAGTTTGCTCTAGTCACTCTTATAGGATATAACCACAAATATAACTCCTAGAAGCCTACCTTCAAAGTTTACATATCTAACCTTGTAGTGGACTTCTATTACAGATATCCAGAAGTACCTAGATATATCTGCTAAACCAAATTTAATGCAATTTTCCACCCTAGACCCATTGCTTCAAGATATAGCAATCTTGGAGGGGGATAATATAAGAGGACTATACCAAAGTCCACTCCTAATGTACTAGTAGTAGTGTACTAGAGTGACTCTATAACTAATTAAATTGCAATTACCTCATATTTAATTAGTTGTTTACTCCTGTATTCCTGTCCCTAACTGCTGAGATATTCCATAACTAAGGGAACTTGTATATATAATGTAGATTACCTTTCAAAAGTCTTATCCTATTCTCTGAGGATTCTTCTGGAAGATGAGTTGTAATATACTCCAGAGTGTTTTTATAGACTGAGAATTCTTCTGGAAGCTCTGCTCTAGTCATCTTTATAGGAGTGGGGTATATCCTAGAGTAGGAGTAAGGGTTAGAATAAAAGTAGAGTAAAAGTAACAAAAGCTGACCTTTGACTTTACTCTTGAGAATAAAATATATTCTTATACTCAGGATAAAATAAGTGTACTTTGTACTTAGAATAAGATATACTTTTAACAATAAAGTGTACACTTGGGATAATACTTTAAGTTCACTAGAAATAAGTTTCAAGTATATTCTAGGGATAAGGTACTCAGATTTTGACTAGAGCTCTATAATAGACTAGTCTGGCTCTTAGGGGTTTTACTCTAGCAATTTTTTCTTAGACTCTTTTTTAGAGATCTATTCAAGTTATAGAGTGAACAGTTTATAATGACTAAAGAGGAAGGTGAAGAGTAGAAATAATATTTTCTTTGAGAAAAAATACCTAAGGTCTAATTTTGTTCTGCTGCTTGTTTTCATAAAGCTAGTAAGGTCCTAAGTTAATAAAGAAGTAGGATTACTACAGAAATGGTCTATGTTCCTAACAAAAGATCTATCAACTCAATACATCCCCAAGAATCTAAATCTAGATATCCAATTTCCTCATCAAGCCAGATCTCTGCTCTCCACACCAATCTTTCCATTCTCCCTCCTCCCATTCTTGGCCATGCAGATGCTTGCTCATGTTCTTTTTTTTCATATATCCATTCTGGGCAGGAGAATTTATTTGGTAATTTCTTCTTTTTTTGTCCTTGGTTCCTTTGTATCTAAAATTATTATATTAGTGAAGATGTTGAGTGCTTCTGTATTTGTAAGGATAAGGATAGCTATTAGTTTATCCTTGATCTGAGGCAAGGGTGGGGTAAGGGTGAGGGTAAGTTACTGACTGGAGTCACCCTTGGTAGGCCTTACATATGGCTTGTCTCAAATGTTCCTCTACAAAAACCAGGTACCATGTATCATCTTGGGGAAGTATATAAGGGCATACTAGTCACTGTAATGAATGGACTCGAGCTCTCTTAGGTTGGGGAGTCACTGAAAAGGGAGCACTCATCTTTTCACGTGATTTGTATTGTCCTTGTTATGGAAATAGCTGTTGATCAAAGATAGATCTGTAACCAAGACTCCTTTTCATCTACTACTTACTACTCTGGACTACCTTCAGCCGTCATGCTTACTCGGAAAGCCTATCTGTATCTATAGTTAACTCACGGACAATCATTTTACGTATCAACAAACGGCCGAACGCGGCCACCACTTTAAAGTGGTTGACAATTCCCAAACCTTTTTCGTTTTTCGCTTGCTTTTCTTTTTTTCTTTTTTTCCTTGCGCCGCCCCCTTTTCATGGACGATTGTGATTTTATTCTAGTTTCCACCCTCGAATAAATTCTTTCTCATGAAGCAGCGTTCTTTTTATTTATTTATTTATCTATTTATGAATCATAGCGATGTTCGTGCGACAACGACATACGCATCATCATCATCCACTCGGGAATCATAATTTACAAATCACAGGGAGACGGAGGCGCGCAGTGGATGTGGATCAAGAGAAGATATGAAACTCGAACCTCTTACAGGGATACTGTTACCAAGCAAGCGAGAATCAAAATGACACTGCAGCGTCGAATTCGTTGGGTAGACGTTGACAAGCTATAGTGCATGAGATATAATTATCTCGTCATGAATGCTGTTTCTAGTTTCAATTGGAACGTTCATTTGAAGGCCTCTAACACTGTCAAGAGATAGAGCAGAAATGCATCTTGCTCGGATGCTAGTGTCAGACAGACAATCGGAGCTGCCAAGTAAATGCCGCGATACTATCTTCATTTCCATTGGACAGTTGCAAATATGATTTGTACCATTGGAACTGCGCCGCTAAGCTAGCTGGAAATGACCGATATCAAACGGTGACGTGTTGATATAGCAGGTAACTACAGCTTGGATGATAAGAAACGGATCGTTTTCGGTACAAGAAACCTGATGCATGAGAGAAAAAGCTGGGTAGGCTGAGAGTTTTGCTGCTTCTACTCCATAAGCTATTTCAGTCAAAGTTGGAGGTCATGCTAGGGATGGTTCCCCCAGCTTCCACGTTACAGAAAAGAGAGATGAGCAACAAGTTCTGCTCAGCACTGCTATTGTGAACCGGAGTGACACACCCGACTGAATCTGGTATATATACTCCAGGCACACCATATAGTCAGCTGCTTACCACCACTGACTGCCACAACAACAAGATGACTTCACTCGCCAAAGCTACCTACAGCGCCAAGATGAGACGCCAATCAGCCCCGCCGGCACTCCCTCCCTCGCCACCTCCCTCGCCACCTCCCACTCCAGCAGCACACCGGACGGGGATCAAGGTTCAGGAGATCCCACCCCAGCTGTGTCATTTGACGGGCGATGAGCTTGCGACGCCTTTCCCTCCTATCGCACTCGGAGGCTATATCAGGTACTACAGAGTCCACTGCGACCACCCCGATGTCTGGGAACAGGGGCTGGCGAAATTTGATCTTGGCGTCAAAAACGGGACGCAGGATGCTAAGAAGAAGCGAAGGGCATCTGCGAGCCCCAGGTCCTCTCCCACATCGTCGTCGTCAACAGAAAGCACACCGCACCCTGTTTGTTCGGCTCCCCCACCGCGACGCCCGATTTTGTCTATTATTCGTGAAGATTCACGTGAAACTATGCGGTGTGAGACTAGAGAGCACATTTCATTGCCATACAAAGCGCGCGTCCCTTCACATCCCTCCACTTCGTCGCCCGGGTGCTCTTCTTCCCCCAACACCCCTGTGAAATCCGACTCTCCACCCCAAACAGCTCTCTCAGCGCCATGTAGAGGATCCCTGAGGAGGAGGAAGCGCCGAATCTTGCGCACGCCCAGTGTCGAGAATGATTTTGCACAATCTGCCAAGGAGCTTTTTGGTTTGAAGAAGGAGTCAGGCCTCGTTTCGATTTCGCGTGCAAATTCGACGGGAAGTGAGATGATGACGGAGGGAGAGGAAGATGCTACGGCGAGCGTGGGCACTGCCTTGCATACACAGTCTATCTCGTCTGCTACCTCACCCACGCCATTCGGGAAGAACGATCGGTCGAGGCGTAGTGATCATCATGATACCACTTCCATGGTCCCACGTCATTCAAACAACAAACGCGCACCTTTATCTTCAGACCACCACACCTCCGATTCAGATGGGAGTTCTTCAAGTCCAACTATCAGTACCCCATCTACGAGTTTCACTCATCGGGGACTTTTGGCGGGTGCAGAATTTGGACTGTTGGATTTCGACGAAGACGAAGCTGAGAACGACGAGGGAGAAGGAGGAGGAAGTCGGGAAAGTTGGGCATCCTACGTTACAGCCAAGAGTTACCTTGATCCGTCGTTGCCGATCGTGTTGGAAGCAAATTGAGACTTGTGAGTTTTGTATATCTACGATGGAGTCCCTCTAGTTGGGTGGTCTCTCTTTTTATTTAATTATCCCAGCATAGTTGTAAAATAGCCAAAATCCATGTTTAGACAGTCACCGTGAATGTAATTATGGATGTAGTTAGTTGTACAGCACTATAGTGACTCTAAGGATGGATAGCATTCCAGTGAAAGAAAAAGTGATTATGATCTAGGTCAAGACTCATTTGACAGTGACACCGCGACCTGCTCAGTCAGGATCTTCTTGACAAGTGGAGCCGTGTACTTCCTCGTCGGATTCGAGTCTCGCTGGTGATAAACTCTAACCTCAACACCCACCGGCAACCCTCCATTCTTATTCAACCTAAGCTCATGTTCGCCAAGCCGAAGCGCACCATCCTTCTCCAAACTCTCAAAAAATCTCGAGCTAAGCTTCACCACGTCGATCTGTCTCCCTCGCGAGGAATACGCCGCCTGTTCAGCGCTTTCCAAAACTCCGGGATTCACCACCATCCAAATTTGCTCTCTCCGAGACTTTCCCGTCTCTTTCTCTCTTTCTTTCTCTTTCCCCTTATTCGACCCTTTCTTGTTAGGTTTTTCTTTGAACGACGTGATCGCTCCGTGGATATGTATCCCACGCGCTCTCATCCACGAGAAAATCTCCTCCTCCACCGTCCCTTCCCTAGCCCACTCACACAAAGGCATAGGCACGCTCGACAAGCCCACTCGAACGATCGGAGAACCCGGAAGCCACGCAACGCAGTACTCATACACCTTACAATCTCTCTTGAGGAGATCACGCGTTCCGAGATGCGAGAGATCCAACTTTTTTCGAGAGAGCGTCGACGTCAAATCCTTGATAGACTTGTCATCGCGCACTGCATTTCCATCTGGCCTCATTCCACCCTCACTCGAAAAGGTCGTTGTGATCATCTCAGAGTAAGTTGAGAGTGGGATGAGAATCACCGCTGCGTCACGGTCGACTTGGAGGGCTTTACCTCCTGACCGTAGACCATCCGTATCGATCAAAACACCACACAGAAGGAGCGTCGCGAGTTCACGAGGTACACTGATCCCCAAAGGATTATCGCGAGACGGAAGAACGCTCGTCGCGATATGCGAACAACAGCTCCCACAAGGAAGGACTATCCGAGGATCAGCCGTGTCCTTGTACAACCCCTCATCTTCTCTATGATCCACAATCGCAACGACACGACCGTCCACGTTATTATGCAAATACCGGTCTTTGATTTTGTTGTGATCGACGAGCACGAATCGTTGGGAGGGAAAAGAGGTATCGGCGTCGTTCAAGTGAGGGATATCCGCGAGGAAAAGAAGCTGTTCTCGGGGCTTGTAGATTCCCGCTAGATTGAGAGCGTAGATGTTTTCTGCACGTAGATGGAAATCTTCTGGTTGCATAGGGATAAGCGGTACCGTCGGCCGCCTGTGCACCTCGGACTCGACCCAGGCATAAGCTATAGAACTGGCTATACTGTCCAAGTCTACAAACAAACGAAATATGGTCAGAAGACCCCCGATTGCTTGATGACGCGATAAGGAATGTTACCGCATGACTCGTTGCCCATGACAACAGTCCACTCTCCTCCCCTGCTAGGTAGTTCCTGTATAGCCTCGAGGTAATTCTTCTTGGCCGTAGATACAAAATCCGCAAGCACCGTCGTGGCATCTATCGGGCTAGCCTTGAAATTTTTGCTGACTTTACTCAAAGCCTCGGAAAATTTGCGAAAAGTATTAGCCATGGAGGTGGGAGGTGTCCAACAAGCAATAATACATATCACGTGTATTCGTTGATATAGCCAATTATTCTATGTGGACCTTGCACGTGCAAGAGCCTGATAGACCGTGGAATTGAATTCCTCTAAGATTACATATTGGACATCCACCGGGACACAACGTCCCTATTATGGATGCCTCGCTCGCCGCTATACGACGTCAAAACGCGTTCTGTTGCCATCTGATCAATCATTTTCAAGTTTTTGGGTATCGCCGTCTTGGAAATAGATTCCGCAATCCCACCTGCAGGAGGATACAACAATCTGCGAGCACACTAAGAAAAAACGAATTAAAACGCTGAATTCAATTCCTGATTGCACAGAAAGAAACGCAGTCGACGACGTACAAGTTTAACTCCCCACCAAGCCCTCACACTGATTCCGGTGGGCGACTGGTCCTGAGGCACAGAAACGTCACTATCGTTCATGTCGATGACTATCAGGAAATTCTTCAGCGCGAGAGGAATATCCCCGGCCGTGAACGCAGTTTCGGCAAACTGAAGGAAAATGAATGGATTTTGGGGAGCTAAAAGGAGAGCTTGGGAAAGAGCTTGTAAAGCTGAGAGGTAACTTGAGACCCGCAAGGACATGCCTGTCAAATACAGCAAGTACCCAGGAAAGTGAGGACATACTGGCAACACGAGGAATAGATATCTGCTAATTCAAGCCAGCCTTCAAGGTCATTGTAGAAAGTATCCAGGAGCGATCTGAGCTCGTTTACTGCATCCTCAGTCTTTCCCATCCGACGAAGAACCGCGACTTGGCGTTTCCAAAACATCTACAAGCTCACGCAAGTCAAGACCTTTGGGAAACACGCGCCATGGAATAGTCACTCACTGGGTTATGTACATGGTTCTGGGCTTCTGTCTCATAAAAACGAAGGGAAATTTCTGGAGATACTGTAGCCTCCAATAAAAGACCTTGGAGCAGTACAACACGAGGTGACTCTTGGCCTATTCGATCCGCAAGAGCTTCCCATGCCGTCTACCCAAGAGCACGTCATTATCAGCAAGACGAAACAAACCATTTCCAAACATTAAACCGTACTTTTGCAATGTCCAATCTACCGACGTCTAATGCCGCCATCACCAGCTGCTCAACTACCGGCCAGACTATTCCTCTCAATCAAAAAAAAGCCAGCCTACAGACGACCAGAATACATACTATCATCGTTCGCCTTTGTATGCTTGATATCCTTCAGCAGGGGCGATGCTCGATCAATAAATTCCTGGGATGCCCTTGGATTTTGGGCTTTGAATAACACAAGCTGCTCAAGGCTAGTAGGGGACATGTTGGGAAGACAGATTAGTCAGCATATGCCCCGTTCCCACGTTCAGTGTTCTCAAGTTGTTGATGTCAGTATTTATTATCCGCAACAGGCGAAGCCAAGGCGCGTATATAGACAGACCCCCCAGGCACAACCCAATGACTATTCACATACCCCAGCTCAAGAAATTACGAACTGAGACCGCAAAGGAGTCAACAGTGTTTAGAGATCAAGTGTTAAACCAAGAAAACATATCGGGGATCATTATCCCAAACCTCACCATCCTCCTGCTCAAGCTCTATCGCACTCTTTCCTTCATCCCTGGATACCCTCTCTTGCAGAATTTTCTGATTTCTCTTATTCATCATGCTCAGCTTCGTACGTGTTATAAAAGCAGCCAAAATGCACAAGACCAAACACCTTCAAAATCAAAAGAGGTTAATCAAATTTTAAGGATCTCGAGTATCTTACCCCGCAGAAATCGCGTGTCCTTTACGGAATGAGTCTTCGGGGTCAAAATAGATTTGAGGCGAGGCACTACACTTGTAAAGGTCATAACTCAACACCGGAATGAGCGCGACTCACATGGAGACACAATTCGATATCGACACCACAAAAGCAGTCCCAACACCCCTCTTCGACGTGGGCGAGAACGTGTTCGCAGCCCAACTCCTAAAAAAAATATATCATTCATTCAGCCAACCCCGAAGAGTTTCGGATTCACTAAACCACTTGCATTACGAGTGGGAACAGGCTATAGTTTCCCCCAACAACAAGAAACAATGCGAAATAGGCTGCACCTATGCTCTTGTGCGCCACAGCGGCGAGAATGATGTACCCGATAGCCGATAGCGTGGCAGAGAACATGATATGATACCCTCTATCCTTAGTGTAGTCGCTATGCCAAGCCTGGAATATGACCATGAACCAGCCGACAACATATGGAGCGACAGTGAGCCCCTGTGCGTTGATAGAGGAGAATCCAAGGTCCTTGATGAGCTTAACATTGGTTGTCAGAAACAAGGGGATTGCTCATGTAAGGTATCACGCACTGTAGGAAGGAAGTATGATACTGTCGCAACTCCTACGTTGACTGGACAACGTCAAATCAGGATCTAGATCATTTACAACAAAGATAGCAGACACTCACAACTAGCGTAAATAGCCATGAAAAGCCAAGCATTCGGATCCGCTACGATAGCTTTGAAACCCTGCCATCCAGTCATTCCTCCATGTGACTGAGGCTTATGGTCTCGATTCAATCTGGCTTGAGCTATGGCTCGTTCACGGGGTGTCAAGAATGATGCGGAAAATGGGAAAGGTGGGAGGAAAAATAAGATAACTGTGCCCATGACGATGGTTGGAATAGCCTCTATCTGAACAGGACAGTCAACGTCTGGACACAAACGAAATGAGAAACATACGAGGAAGAGAAATTGCCATCTACAGATTTTTTGAGTAAAAGGACTGTCATAAATTGCAGTGGAAAATACTTGCCCCTTCAAAAGTGATGTGTGTGCACGCACTAAGCCAAAGGCAATCAATCCCTATAAAGCAGTCAAGTACAATCACTATATGGTTGCATTGCCACCCACACCAATGGCTCCGGGTACGACACCAGTCATCACAAGACTAAAATAGTTGAGCCACGGATTGCGCCAAAAGGAATGTGACCCGACCTAATTCTGAATGCCAATTCACTCCTGCAATCGTTGGATAGCGAGTCCTGTCCAAGACGGAATGACGTACCGTTTATACCAGAACGATAGATAATATATGACACCTGCGTAGTACCCAGCTTCCCCTATCCCCATGAGTACACTGTATCATTCTATAAGCCTATTACTTTCTTTCCTGCGACGAGTTCTGCGCACCGCAACACCAGAAGGCCGGCATATCCTTTGGCAT
>Ga0153952_1000230_pt1 | contig 17734 bp, 24 predicted proteins | sample TSNJ036MetaG_FD_104746 | JGI IMG/M metagenome (GOLD analysis project Ga0153952, IMG submission 104746) | Attine ant fungus gardens microbial communities from New Jersey, USA - TSNJ036 MetaG | ecosystem: Host-associated > Fungi > Mycelium > Unclassified | place: USA: New Jersey, Wharton State... | reverse complement strand
ATATTGGATTTGCAAGATCCCTTGGCTCCTGCACGACAGTCAGCATCTCGTAAAAAGACTGACGAGAGTACGACGCCGAATGTCATTTCTCGGGAAGAAATTGGAAAGAAGCAACACAAAGAGTTGAATCCAGCTGTCGTGCCACCCCGCAACGCTTCCTTACGGCCTAATCGTGCTTCTGGTAGTTCAAGCGTAAATAGCCCTGGTAACACAACGCTTAGTGCTGGGTCGCCTCAACCTCGTGGGGGACTTGATGGATCCGGAAGTTTGCGAGATACGAATAGACTTCATCCCCTGCATCGTTCAACCGCGTCCAACTCCGAACCTTCCCTTCTCCCTGTCATTGATGATGCCCGCATGTGTACGTTTAGCATTGCTTCCTAAAAACATCTGGATTTGCACTCGCTGACGATATACTTCCAGTATCACAACGGAGACGCAGTTCCCAACAAGACTTATCTGTCAACGATCTGGCGTTATCACGATTGCCATCATCCAGCCACTCATCAAACATCGATGATAGTGAAATGCAAGAGCAAGGCAAGGAGCTTGCCAGAAAATGTTGGGATGAAGACGAGGAATTCCTTGCTAAAGGCAAGATTGCAGAATGGTTAGGAAAGCAGTCAGTATTTGTAGTTTGATCATTCTTTCGCCTCTAGGCTGACTGTCTGGAAAATAATAGCGGTCGAATCAATCAGGTCACTTTGCAGTATTACATGGAAAGGTTTGACTTCTCAGGCTTTCGACTAGATGTTGCATTCAGGTGTGGTCCAACTCTTGTTGATATGAAATGATGTATTCATCTTCGGCCCAGAAAGTTATGCTCCAAGCTTTTCCTGAAGGGCGAAACGCAACAAGTGGACCGTATTCTGGAGGAATTTAGCAAGAGATATTGGAGTTGCAACCCTGGAGGGGTGTATGGTAGCGCTAGTCAGTGTTCAAATCTACTATTGACTCAATGCTCACCCTTTCCCACTAGACATTGTCCATGCAGTCGCATATTCTCTGCTTCTGCTCAACACAGATCTCCATGTTGCCGATCTTAGTTCCAGAATGTCTCGTGGGCAGTTTGTCAAAAATACTATGACTGCAATACAGATGCAAATTCGACCGCATCCAGCTAGCGTCTCTTCCGATCTAACATATGACGATTGTTCTAGCAGTGTTCGTAGCCCGAGTTTCGAGGGTGCAGAACAGCTTCCTCGATCGAAACAAAGTGATAGCGGTCATAGTTGGAACAGTGTGTCAAAGGATATTTATCCGCGAGCCCCAAGCTCTATGACACAGCATGTCAACAGCAGTACGCCTTCTGTTCAAGTGTCAGTGTCCAGTCATGATCAACGTCCTACGCCTTTTCATATATACAACCGGGAATGGGAAGAGGAGATGGGGATTTTATTGAAGGTAATTCTATATTTAGTTGTAGTTTTTCCATTCAGAATTGATGGTGCTGAATACGGAGTGTTAGGAAATGTATAGCGCTATCAAGAGCGAACAGATCCTTCAGCCCCTCGATGTTGGTCGTTCCTCTACATCCTCGCTGAAGGCTGGAGGGGCAATGATGCGCAATAAAAGTTTCAGATCTAACCAAAATCTGAAACGTGGAAGCATCCGTGGGTTGTCTTTCCTTGCCGCTCAGGCTGGCATCACTCCGTACAGTAGTAATAACAATTTAGACGGTCGCGCAAGTCCAGCGCCTAGTTTCGCTACCTCTGAGGTCTGCCCTTCTCTCGAGTCTCTGCGGCCAAGCTGAAAGTTTTTTTTATCAACACAGACTTTATATGGCCCCGCGCCAGCGTTCCTTACTCCCACACTCGGTTTTGCCCATAACCTCTCGCATACTATCATACGCGAGGCACAGGAGGACGATGATCATAGTGTCAAAAGTGACGCTTCAGACTCAACAACAACCAGCATATCAGATGAAGAGCTGGCCTTACTTGGAGCACCTTGGGCCAAGGAAGGGATGCTCTGTCGGAAACACTTCACTGATGCAGGAGGAAAACGCGCCAAGGATAAATCATGGATGGATGTTTTCGTCGTCATTCAGAAAGGCGAACTCAGCATGTTTATCTTTGGCAACAACTCTGTGGGGAACACCGGAGCAGTTGGGGGTGGGAACTGGCTTGTAAGTAAGATCTCTTGATTAATTAACCCAGATACCATAATAGCACTCAAGGCAAATGCGAATTCTGTTGGGGCCCTTCATCTGGCCCATTCTTTGGCTCATGCGCTGCCACCCCCTGGTTATGATCGTAATCGACCTTATTGTATGGTCTTGTCGTTGCCGAACGGCGAAGTCTTTTTCTTTCAAGCCGGCACAGAAGAGCTGGTCAATGAATGGGTCTCGACTTGTAACTACTGGGCCGCGAGGGTCAGTAAGGAGCCCTTGGCTGGAGGTGTCTCAAACATGGAGTACGGCTGGAACAGAGTAGCGGATCCCTTCGTACAAGGCCGTGCGACTTCTTACAATGATACACGAGATTCTACTGATACTGCCGATGCTATGAGTATACGGAGTGGCCGGAGTACAAGGAGTTCACGATATAAGCTTACCTGGAGGGATGGCGTCGCTACAGTTCGAGGGAGCAGCTCGCCCTATGTTGACAGGACCTTCATCGCGGACTGGAAGGAGCCATTTCCACCTGCAGTTTCAAGTAAACATGATGAGGAGACGCAACTGGAAGCTCTGAAAAAGCACGTGGCCTTCCTGAAAAAGGATCTGCAACAACATAATGACCTGAGAAATCCAATGATGAACCTGGTAAAGCATACTTTGCTTTTCCCAAACCCGTCAGCTAAAGTGAATATTTTAGTATCAACCCAAATCTCCAAATGCACTGAAGGCACAGACAAACTGGGAGAGGAAGTCGAAATATATTCTCAAGGAGACTGTCAAATACGAGTCATACATCGACTCTCTAATTGGAGCTATGTCTTTGCGACTCAAGAAACTGGGAGAAAAAGGTCCGTCGCCCACTCGTCCAGACCTTTCGATGTCTGTTGAAAATGTTTCGCATGAAGCTCTGGAACGTGCTCTAGACAGAGCCACTCCAACGGATGTAAGAGGCAAGTGCAAGGAACCGGAAACAGCAATGCATGAACAGACCCAATCGTCTATCCCTGGCTCAATGATGCCGGCTCAGCAGGCTGGACCTTCGAGCCGCCAAAGAGAGAAGAGCAGAGTCGATGAGGACAATGATGACGACTAGGTGACGATCTTTGTACATGCATCTGACTATTTCTTTTTCCTCCGAGTATTATTGTACATGTATTTTGGATATTCTTTGGTGGCTGGTGCGTGTTCATCGCGATGCCTGAATACCAGCCACCCTTGTTTCATATATTGAACGACGATATCATTCGTTTATATCTTAATACACTGTCTGTAATTGTTTATACTTAACACGAGTCCTTTGCTTCGAATTTAAAGAAAATAATAAATTTATGTACTGGTGCTCGACCGCAGCCGATGGGGTTTCCAACAAGGCACCCTAAGGTTTGCTTCTCGAGATAGTACTGAAAGGTGTGGGATCTTTGGAGCGACTTTGATGCGCCATAGACTGCGTGGTAGTTGAGTTCAGGTCATATCCACTGGAGTAGCCAGGAGAAAATCTGAGGGTCGACATGGGTAATTGAAGCGTATCCTCGCCGAGATCAAATAATTTGATGTTTCTATACACACGACAAGCCATGGACGCGCAAAGAGACACTGAAGGGAAGGCAAACATGTTTCGGAATACTGGAGGAATTGATGGAAGCACAAGAAGTATGAGGAGGATGATATATACTGATAGGTTGATCCTACCAAACTTTTTTTCAGGCAACAGTATGGATAAGAGGAAGAATTCTCTCTTACAGATAGTATTGTTGTCCCCCTTGCAAAATAGCCCTTGACAGTCTCGGAAGAGCTTTCCCTGAGACTATCGTATTCCAGGTCACATTGGCGTCAAGATTGCTATGCAGGGTGATAATCTTGTATGAAATTGCAAGAAAGACAAAGGTGTCAAAGACGAGCGGGAAGATCACGGAGGCCAACACATAAGGCTGAAGTTGCGAGTCGATGCAGTGCCTCGTGAATGGAATGTGTACAGCACGGACGCCAGTGGGTATGGTGAACTCTGAGCCCCAATCGAAGACCCAGAGGACAGTAGAAATTCTGTTAATCCATTGATTCCCTGCCCAGACTGCTTGCACACGACGGAGGAATAGGAAGGAAGATGATGAGATGGATAGAATGCAGCAGCAGCCAATTGCAATGAACATAGGATTGCAATTATCGAGCGGGCTAGCTAAGGGGGCTCTAAGCGTGAGTGCATATGGGCATCACAAGTGGTTCGGAGCACCTCACTCTTTGCGAAACAGGATAAGAAAACATAGAAAAAGGAGAAAAGCCTATTCGGTCTCAATGAACATTACTGTTTTATTTGGAGAGGTAGAGAGAGCAAACCTGGATGTCACGAAGCAGATGCTCACCGCACGAATGGATCTTTGTCTGCGGAGAATTCCGATATCATCTGGAATATAAATGAGGATGTCCCATATTGTAGCCTGTAAGATTTACGTTTAGTCGCAAGCACTCTCTCCAACACACGATACTCACACCAAGCACAGCAATGTAGAGGTTACGAACTACTTCGAAATCAAAGGCTTCAGACGGGGACAAGTAACTAAGGTAGTTACTCGGGTTTGGTGTGGAGGCCATCATAAGTGGCTGAGTGTTGCAAAGGCAAGGCCCTCTATGGAACCTTTCAAAACTGAATAAACGGAAAAGTCAGTGTATTGTCATCCCAGAATCTCGGAAAAGCTAGTTCTATGATTATGTAAAATGTGATGTTGGAAAATGGACAGATATGGCAAACATATCCGGATTACAGTTCAGGGCTCATTTAGATAGTGTATACACAAGAGCTTGGATCCTGTGTACTCACCATTCAAAGTTATTTTTGGAAGAGGAAGTATATCAGATAGAACCATGGTCAATCAGCTGTCAAATAGTCATCCGTATAGTCATCCGTGTGAACCTTTGGCAAACCTTTGTTATCCTGTGGCCAATACCATCTCATGGCTAAAGGATTTCTAGCAGTTCTTTCTGAGCCCGGCGAAGTCGACTTGGACGAATTCCACGGTGTGTCCTGCTACCACACTTCAAGTTTTTGACATTCAATCAGCCGCAGACTGGTACAATAACGAACACGTCCCCTTGCGTCTTAATCACATCCCTGAATTTCTCACGGGTGCTCGATACCAGGCAGCCGATGATAAAAAACCGGGCTGGATTGCATTATACGATACAGGCTCTCCGTCGATCTTTCAACATCCTTCTTATACTCGTCTTCGAGAAACCCGGAGTCCTCGGGAAGCAGCTCTTGTCAAGCGTCTCGATGTTCTAGATAGGCGCATGTACGAAGTAGTTTTGGAGACGGACATGAAAGCGGGGGGGTTGAGTACTGGGCTAGCCATGGGTAATCCAACGCAGTGGATTGTCACTCATGGGTTGGACATTGATCAAGAGCATTCTTACGGGGGTGCAGATGTTGTAAATGAGATCTGGCAAACTATCGTTGCGGAGGGAAATCGAGTGCCAAGCTTGCTCCGATCCCAATTGCTGAAATGTATAGAGAACTCAAAGTCAGGTGTCACTGTATCGTCTGACTCTGAGGCTCAGAGAGTCTCCAATTATTTTGTGTTGCATGGTACGCGCATCGTATTACTCCAATTCACGAAATTCAACACATGTTCGACAGAGATGAATGCTAGTTCTGACCTGAAGCCAATGATCGATGCAATGAGAATGTTGTCGGGGGAAAAGCACATGTTCAAAATCTCGGAGGAGAGAGGGTGGAAACTTTATCGTGCTTATCCCTCCATTGCCCAGGGCAATTTGCCGTGAAGACCTGGGCCTAGGTGTCGAAGTTGGGGATCAGATTTTCCTGAAGCTTGAATTTCAGACTGGCTTGGATTTTGCTACAAATGTTCATCAGAGAATAAAATGGCTATCATCGAAAGAATTCAAAATAAGACGCGACAAAGAAAAGTAAACAACAGCCGAGAATAGGAAAGTTTGGTAATGCATAGTAGATGATAGGAGATGCTTCTAGGGGCCAGTGCCTCATTGCAAATTGTAATAATCTTGGGTGGTGTGGGAAATCTAAGGGATTAATCCCTCAATCCCTTGTGATTTTCCATCGCTGTGCAGGCGCTCCTTGAAGTGTTCTGCTCCCACAGTCTTGTTCTCACACTCGCTTCCCTTCAAGAAAAATGCCGGCATGCCTGTTAGCACTCCACCTGCTGCTCTATCTGCCAGCTGATCTGCAGCCCCAAATCATGTTGTTTCAACGCTGCTAGCAACATCCTCACTGAGACACAGCTGCCTCCAGTGGCAACTCCCAACTTCAACATCCAGCCTTCATCGACCATAGAACTGCAATGCACCGACAGCAATGATAATCGAACTGGGAAGAGTTGGATACCTTGCGGCAAACAAGTGACCGCACCCTGTACCTGTAATTTCATTGGCTCACCGTCATGGGGAGGGATTTGTCTGATTGAATGGGGAACATGGTGTCTTGATCTGCCACGACCCTGCCATTTGTGACACATGTCATGCTTCTTCTATCGTACATGCCTACATATACTGTCGGGCTTTTGCACGTAGCTCCGCTCTGTTGCCTCCTTGGCCTGTTCGTTGCTTATTGGATATAAATATTGAGATTTTCTCCATTAACACGTGACGGATCAGAAAGACTTCGGTTGTCTGTGACAGCGGGCTGACCTGTTTTCCTGACCACTTGTTTTTTTTCTGTGGTGGGATCATCGACATACTCTTATTCTGCCAACTATCCCTGCGTGCTCCCGAATCGCTCCCAAATTACCTCCATTTTTATCTATTTCAACTTGATTTGGTATACTCATGGCGGAGTATAAGCTGCTTCATCGGTTCATCCGTGCAATAGCTCGCTTGGCTTTTGAATCGTTCTTTATGGAGTTGAGGGTTATTGGAGGAGAGAATGTGCCCGAGACAGGACCAATCATCGTGTATGTTCCTTAGTTCCATCCTCTCTTCGTTGTGTTTTATTGTACACACACACAAGTTGTGCTACTCACCATAATATGGTACTTGACCCCGTTACTCTTTGTAGGTGTCTTTTCCTCGGTCGAAATTTGATTATGAATTGATCTATCATATATGCTAGCTGTCGGTTTCCCATTTCAACGTATACTGAATTACTGGACCAAAGGTATGTTTCTCACCTCACCTTTCCAGGACATTATCACGGTTACCAAATTCATCTACAGCAAGTCTTTTCGTTCACCCCGTAATGCGATGGATTCTCCTCTCTTCTGGAACCATCCCCGTGGACCGTAAATCTCAAGACCGTCGTGTACTGCTCCGAGGAACATTGGAAGCTCTGGCTAAAGGGGGTGCTGTCGCTTTGTTTCCCGAAGGTACGAGTTATACGGAGCCTAGAATTATGCAAGTCAAAGATGGTGCTGCCTGGGCGGCTTTGGAATATGCCAAATGGGCTCAGGAGAATCCCGGAAAAACAGTTGATGAAGAGATTCAGGTTATCCCCGTTGGAATTGTGTATACCAATAAATCCAAATATAGAAGCTCTGTGAGTTGATTGTGGTTGGTCTGTTGTGAGGACTCATCGCTCCTTAGGTTATCATGGAGTCGGTGACTTCCAATATGGTCTATTGCTGATACCAGATTCATACTCTGATACAGGTTTGGGCGGCCTATCAAGATGGAGCCCTTCAAAGAGCAATTCTGTTCGTCTGAAGAGGGAGCACCTCGTGCAGCTGTGAAACGTTTGACGCAAGCAATAAAGGAACAACTGATCGAGGCTACTATCAATGCTCCAGACTGGTGGGAACTGTTCCTTATGACTTGTGATGGGAACGAGGGTCTCTATTCTAGGGATACACTATATGTAGCTCGGATGGCGCGAGATATTCTCTGGGAGGGTGAGAAAGAAATTGAGCTCGAGGATTTTGTTATGATTTCACAAACGTAAGCAAAATTTGACAATGAAAATGAAAATGATCTTAAAATAGACATTGTAGCCTTGTCGATCTCTTTGCATCAGTGGACAAGACCCATAAGTTGAAGACGGTTGAAAGACGCCTGCTGGACTATAATTCGCTGTTGAAATCATCGCATCTGACGAATTCGATGCTTTGTAAACTTGCTCTGCCTGAGTCAGTCGAAGCGAAGGCAGTGGCGAGTCGGTTGTATACCATTCTCATTCTGGTCCGGGATTTGATATCGATGATGGTCCATCTTCCATTGTTCATTGTGCCCCTGATGATACACATACCGACGTATGTACTAGCTTGGTATGGTGGAAAGCTGGCAGAAGACGAGGAAGAAACACAAGGGCAGAACAAGGTGGTACTTGGGCTGATGGCCTCAATATTGACATATTCGACGGTGTTTTTCGTGCTCTGGAGATTCATGATGTATACGGCAGCTGGTGCTCTGCTTTCTGGAGGCATGGTGTATCTGTTTGGGAAATATCACAGGAAGATGATAGATGGTGAGTGTGGAATATATTGCAAAGCACCTTACGTACACGGAAAGTGACAAAGGAAAATACCGGACAGATAATTATCAAAGGTGGGTGTGTTGGGCTGGCAGAAAAGCATGGCTGAGGGATCTTTGATAGGGCGAAGCGCTGCGTTGGAGCATGGCGTGTGGTTGTTGGTGTGTGGGTGCCCAAAAGATGGGATGTTTCCCTGCATGTGCTTTCGCAGTACATGGCACTGGAGAGACCCCCCGAGAACCCATGGATCGAGCGATCAAGCAAAGTCTCGGACAGCGAAGTGTCAGATGGGACAGTGAGCCCACTGTATAATGGAGAGAAAAGGAAGCGTGTCCGACGGCCACCGTCTCGTCGTCTTGTGCGACATGTGTTGCGGGCACGGGTTGAGGCTGTGCGTGCACTTGGAGAGTTTTTGAAGGAGGTGGAGATAGGAGAGGATGAAGGAGGACGGGCGAAGATAGAGATTTTACGAGCCAAGGGTGGGAGGATTGATCAGTAGACAGACATATGTAGCGCCAGTGACAGCTGAGATCACACTGCGATTCTTGACTTGCACTTCCATGCTCTCCCTCTCGCCTTTCCAGCAGACCGTCCTTGAGCAGGACGAGATGTTTTTCCAAACCTTCCCCGATGCTCGCAGCGACAAGCAGCCTCTCTCTTTTCTCCCTCTCCATCCCTCCCATTCCTCTCTTGCACAGGCCCTCGACCCATGTTTCCTCCCACAACCCGCCTACTCCCATAGCACTCCTCCCATCTCCCGCAGCCTCTTCCGCGACCCCCCTCGCCACCCTCGTCCATCTCCCTCTTCATATCCTCGTCCTCTCGACCCTACATCTCCCCATGACTCTGCCTGGCCTTCATTCAACCCAACTGTTGTCGGTGCATTTGTCAATGTCACGGGCAGTGCCACGCCTGGCCCAGCAACTCCTCCAGACTTGACTGGTGGCCGTCCAGGTATCCCAACCCATGTCACAACCTCCTCGAACTTACCACAGTTTCCTAGTCTCCATCTCCGGTAAACGCAATCCAGATAAGAAACCTGCCCTTGCCTGCGTCTTTTGTCGAGGCCGCAAAATCGCCTGCGGTCCTCCAACCAAAGATGGGGATGGCAAGACTTGCAAGTGTGTCCACATCTTTATCTATTCGCTTTCCAACTCAAAAGTCTATATTATCCTCTAGCCAATGCCAGCGTCGCTCTCTCCGATGCGAATACCCCACCGAGAGTCGACGAGGCATGCGCAAAAAGCCTGCAGGCACCTGCACCGCTCCCGCAGCTACTAAAGCTAGGAGATCCGATACAGGCCCCAAACCTAACTCCACTACTCTCAAAACCAAGAAGCGTTGATCCTTCTTTCCACCCTGAAATGGTGTCTCTATCTGACGTCTGACGTCTGACGTGTTTGAGATACCTATGATATGTCTTCGGCCTAGACCTCTAGGTCTGCTGTCACGGCATCTCATCCTCTTCTTGACAGTTTCTTTTATCCCTTCTTTCTTGGCCGGTCTTCTTGCTATCTTTGATGAATGTTGTCCCTGTTCTGCTGTTGCTTTTTTTTCTTTTTGCTCTCTACCTGTAACTTTTGGGACAAGAAAAGAAAAAAATCACTTCCATGTACCCTAATTAACAAACTTGTTCTTTAATTCCCCCATCCTTTTTATCTTATTTTTGGGACTGACCGCCATTTGCCGTTTTTTCCCAGCTATGTGACAACTCTTACCCTAACCAAATGATGGCCGATTGATGGTCATGGTCCTTCCATATATGACTAACAACCCTGAAATGTCGCTTCCCGAAACTGTGTTCTGTATGTATTCAATTCCATAATGCTCCCGAACAGGAAGACAACACAAGGCAGTAGCCAAGATGTAGCATAATCTATTTACAAGTTCCATTATTCAAGATCCGAAAGCAGAGATGGTAAGTATATACAAGCATATGAACAACTGAGTTGACCGAGTTAGATAGTTTTATACATTGAAAAAGGAATTTGCCGATGACAAAAGTTTCCGGCGCAGCGAATCGGGTATGGTATACGCCCCAACGCAAATCATTCATCTGCGACGAGCCACCTTATTCGGTGGGCCGCCACGCCGGGTATTGGTGAGGCCGGGTACTTCGAATGATTCCTCAGACTGTTGTTGTTGTTGCTGCTGCTGAGCTCGAGCTCGCGAGCGAGTTGTTCTCCCAACACCCGCGCTATCTTCCCCTTGCTGTAGTACTAGATCAGCATACACACGTTTCTTGTTGCTTGTGTTGTTTGATGACGAAGCTCCACTCGGATTTGCAACGTGCCTTTCATTAACCTCCAAACCATTTCCCACAGACCCTTCTTCTATGTCTGAGAAGATACTCAGATATGAAAACAGGGAGAAACAATTTCCCTACCTATATTGGAGGTACCTGCCCCATTGGTAATCCTATCGAGGTCCAATCCGTTCAGATTCGTAGTGACACTCTTGCTTATGTCAAAACCAGGTATGGAGGTCAACATCGAGAAATCATGGGGATCAAGGGAGCTGATGGTATCGTAAACTCTGAGGGGGGTATATGTTTTGAGCCATGAGTGACGAAGGGCTCGAGTAAGAGACATGCGATTTGCAGGATCTTCTTCTAAAAGACACTGGATGAAGTGGACAGCTAGGGACAAGACGTCGTTAAAATTGAAGGATGTCGATCATGATTCAGACTACCTTTGTCAGAAGCATGAGACACTGAAAGAGAGCCCCAATCAACCTTGCGCGTTGAAATGCGTATTCGAAGATCCATTTCTCTGTCGTCCTCTATAAATGGGCTGACACTTGTCAACCTGGCATACATAATGAGCTGTGAAAAGAACATGGAAGAAATGACACGGACATGGAGAATACCATGACGCCCAAGCTCCAACTGTCAACAAGGTTGGTGTAGCCTCCGCCTTGTTGTTGATTAATCACCTCTGGTGCCAAGTAGGCTGGCGTGCCACACATCGTCTAGAACTACGGTTAACTGCATCAAAGACAAAGTCTGTTTCCACCTCACTCACGCGCAGCATAGTTTCATCGTCGCGCACGGCTTTAGCAAGACCAAAATCGGCGACCTTGACAATCGGTGGATCATCTTTCGTCAACAATACGTTCTGTAGAATTATGAGTACATTATGCAAAGCCACAATCACAACTCACCTCTGGTTTCAGATCCCGGTGAGTTACACCTTGAGCGTGAATGTACTAAAATGACCATTAATACGTATCAAGGAAAACGGATGTGGATGATTACAGCCAAGGCATCGCAAATCTGATACGTGATATGCTTAGCGCTTTCCTCGCCTGAAACATTGTCAGATCAAAGATTGCAAACTGATATGATCCCCTTACTCAGTCCGCCCTGACGCAAAATGTATTCAAGAAGATCTCCGCCTTCAACCAACTCCAATACAAGGTCTAAAAAACTTTTTTTAAGTGGTGATTGCCTATTAGTCTGGCTGGAATCGGGGCTTACTGATACCACTGTCTTGGTAAAAGACTTCCTTGAGCTCACATATGTTGGGATGTTTAAGTTTCTTCATGATGTCAATTTCCCGCTTGAATGCATTACGGTTGTTCCCGTGTCGACTAGGCTTCTCAGTGATGATCTTTATAGCATACCATGTGCCAGTGCTGCGTTCAATAGCCTTCATCACAGTCGCAAATGAACCCTTGCCCAACTCGTTGGTAACATCATAATAAACATGAAGACCATCAGTAGGTGGCGAGCCTGACATGAGCCGAAAGATAAATCCTGAAAATCACGAGGTCATTCTAGCACAATTGGAAAGATGGATGATATACGCACTGTAGTCCTGATTTCCATCCGATTGTGGTTGATGTGAACCGAAACCAATCTCATTTCCTTCCCTCAAAACTCTTGTACAGTGCTTGCCAATCTTGACGCCACCAATCTGAATTGCCTTGAGTTTTCAGAAAGAAACGAGCTGCACCTGAAACACCCACATAGGTTCCATTACTTGATAAGTCGAGGACCGTCACAACAGAATCTTGAGAGTCGTTGCCATCCCAAGTCATCTGACAGTGAAAGTTGCCTGTATACACTTTGTAAGCAATGAGTCGAAGAACATGAGATCGCGACGACTGACTGATCTTTGGACCTGGAAATACAATTTGGTTGCCCTGCGGATTACGACCAACGCAGTACGTTGTCTGTATTTTCCAAAGATCGACACGAGCAATATGGGAATTGCACGGGATGAGCGCCCCCCACAGGTGCCTCTCGAGATCATCTTGTTGTTGGGAGTTATCTTCTTGCGTTGACTGTGTCTGAGGATCTTGACTTTGTTGTGTATCTTGTAATGGTCCATATTCATCAAAATCCATGCTGTTCTCGTTGTAGAATGCTTCCATTGAGGCGTGAAAGATACTGTGGAAATCTTTAAGGTAGGTACGCGTTTGATACGTGAGAGAGGCAGACGGCAAATGAGGATTAGGCAGCTCGGGGATAGGAAATCTGAGAGGTAGGAGTGGTAAAGGGAGAAAAAAGCTTTACCGTGTCGCTGAGTTTAGAATCAAAATTGATGATACACTTTTCCCCCCAAAAATAACATTTTATTGTTTAATATGAATATATTTCAACAAATTCGATAACCTGGAAATTTGTTTCGCGTCGCACCGACAGCACCCTCCAGCAATCACCCCGGACCATTGTGCATCCGGAGAGCTGAGAATACTGCCCACAAGGTCCGCTAATGCTATCTCCCATTCATTCTTGACTTTTTCGCTGACACCCTCTTTCCAGACCCCAAGATCCTCATCGAATTCGCCTCCTCCGTTCGGGTAGAGTACAAGGAATGGTCTAATCTTATTCCGGATCTGTTCACAGGCACCCTTCATCTCGTTAATGATGCGAGGCAAATAGCCGACATCCGTGCAATTGATCCCAAACCCATGGGGAATTGGTAAACTGCTTCCTCCACGCAAGGGTGAAGATAGGACTGCCCGAATTAGACACGGAACGGTTAATTTGGTACCTGCCATGTCCATCATCTGTGGACATTGACCCTTGGGGAAGACAAACGATATCCACCATTGTTTGCGTTTATCTACATCGATATATTTCTCCTCCAAGTGAGCCATTGTCTGTCGGATAGCAATGGCTTCCCGTGCCAGGGGTACCGTCTCAAAGGTGATCATGTCAATATACGACCAAATTTCACTGTCTTGGGCAAACAATAACAGTCGCTCTGAATGATATACTGTCAAGGCTTCAATGGCTTCTTTTTCATCGTCTATGAAATTGGTATTCGGACCATCTGCAGAGTATTCCCGAGGTCCGTAAGGCGGAGGATAGAAACCCCCAAACTCCTGAGTTGGTTTTAGTGAAGCACCAAAAGGGCCCAATGAAAGGCATAGTCGAATCCGGGGACTGTCGGATGTCTCATTCCTCAACTGTTGCTCTTCGTTGTTCAACTGAGTTTCGTTCTCGAACACGGTCCGGGCTTGTTGAGCTAATAGAACAGATTTCCGCATCAGCAACCACGCCTGGCCACGACTATAACCTGCACGTTCAAACGTGTCGAAAGAGCATTGGTACCTAATGGAAGCAGTAAACACCTGAGCCGGGCATAACTATCCTGTAGTGGTCACTCAACGTTGAGGTCTCAATGATTCTGGCACCAGCTCGTAAGAACGCGAGATGAGCCGCAACAATGGCCTCTGGCTCCTTATCGAGTGCCTCCGCTGACCATAAAGGTGTAGCTGCTATCGGCGTCCTGCAGGTCTCCTCTAGCGTAGATCCCTATAAGCTATATGTGAGTACCAGCCTATCTGTCTGGCGCAGAGATGCAAACAAGTCCGCCGTCCATCACTAAGACAGGTAAATTTAATCCGCTAAAAAGATCTTCCATTGGCATGACTAGTTTGATGATGATGATCGTTCGCAGTGTCCGCTCATCAAACACTGATTGCTCCATCACCGGCGTCTATGCATTAGATCGGCATCAATCCTTCAATCATGAATGGGAAAAAAACTTCTGTCGTGTCGCGAAACGCCGAAACAACGAATTGCTCAATATTTTTCCAGCTTGACACCACTAGGTCGTTGACAGTCAACCCAGGGCTTCTCGTTAAATGAAAGGCCCGACGTCTGACTGTAACCTGCTCAACTGCCAGCTATATATTGGACATTTTGTCACCTTGAGCGTTCTTCGATGAACATGACTTGTGGTTGAAGAGCACTTTGTCAGTAGCATTGCTATTCTGGGCGAGGCAAGTCCGGTGATATATTTACAAGCTATCTAGGTAAGGACACCCGGGTCCATGAATCTAATAGGAGTTGGACCATACAAGGCTTTATCGAAAACGAAGTACTCCCAGAAAATGCACAGCCTAGTTACCGGCGTGGTTTTTCTCTTCCCATTGGCATTGGCGAGCCCTCCTTTCCTGGCGAAACTGTCTTTTCAGGAAGCTTAAACCTAATACATAGAGGACAGGGAGCAACTGAATAACACTTCAGTACTGGATACATGGCTTGGTTTTGATGTTTACACTCACAACAACCCAGATCCAAAAGAAGACGTTTATCCCATTAGAAGATTCACGTCCGGTTGTCATGGGCCATTCCACATGATACCCAATTCGCACTTGATAAAGTGCAAGAGCCATGATTAAGATACCGAAAATAACGTGCAAGTAATTCTGAGGTGGGCGATATTTGATGCCCTTGGGCTTTACCCAATGAATAATCATACCAATGCCACACTGCGCAGTATAGAGTATGAAAAGTACAACTCCGAGACGCTATCAAAAATAAAGTATAAGCTAATGGATGCAGGCAGTGCTATCAAATCCCACCTTGTGCACATCATCAAGATGCCCCATGCCAGCCAAACTAACCGATCGAACACCTAATGTAATGCCAATCACGATTGTAGGTCCGGCTTGAGAAGATTTTGACGTGAGAACGACCTTCGATAGTATATCTTTGTAGATGCCTTACCGAGGACAACTTGAGAAACCCAGTGTTTCGTAAACCATGTTGGTGTGAAGGAGCGGAAGTATCGAGCAATCAATGCACCGGCTGGTAAGAAGACCAGGAAACCAACAAAACAGAAGATACCGTGGGCAATAATCAGCCTCTGGTATGAAAGTAGTGGAGCTTCAGTCCCTTGATTAGTGGTTCCCTGTGTATTGCCTGATTGTACTTTTGTAAGGTCTAATCGACCTCTCCCAGTCTCAAGATGTCGGTGTATAACGGCGTCGACAGCTGTAGAACCCGGATTTATGGCTCCCAGGGCAAAGACGATATCCTGTGTCACATCTCCATTTGCCTAGGGTTATTGCGAGGTCAAGTTAGTTTCCATGAATAAACAATATGCCCACCGGAACGGAAAAAGCAAACCGAGGATTGTCGGAAGAGGTCTTGGCATTCATCAGGACATTTTTAAACCCAGTATACCTAATAGTGACCACTCACAGAACTCATATATTGTTGCAAGGAGGCTAGTCGGGGAGGATTGTCGTCAACAGTCGGCATGACATGTCTCGGGGCCGAACGCTGGGAAAGTGTGATTGAGCCGTCTGAATTGGCCCACATTATCACCATCGGTGTATTCGCCATTTGAGTCCCGAAACCACTGCAACAGATTAACACTCAGGGTAAGATATCTGAAGGAGAGCTCACATGCCCATCCATCCAACAGTGTTTTGTCCAGTGCTTGACAGAACATCTACGCGAGCAGAGTCATATAATGCGAGCAGAAGACCTGGATAGCGAACCTACAGTCTACAGAAGAGCCGTTCACGGTGGCTGCCACACACATCGACTAGTAAGCATTGACCCATAAGCCAATAGAGAGTTTGATAAGGCAACCTTTACCTCCATGCATTTACTGTCTCCAGTGGTTGCATTGTCAGTGACTCTCGACCGGAGCTCCTGAGAGTTTGAGTTGAGTAGGGAAGAAACACTGGATCATTTACAAGACAGACTTGGGCATAACTTCCGGTAAAGTTGCAAACAAAAAGAAAGACAAACGTTGCCAAAGAATGCATGGTAGAGGGGACAGGCATTAGAGTGAAACACAATTATCATGGTTTATATCGCTAGAGGCGAGGCTACTTCGGATCGGATTGAGGGCAACGGCCACTAGCCCATTTGAGACAGAACTTCTTTTTGGACCCCAGAGTGTTCCACAACTGCTCGGTGTAGATATAATGTCATGCACTGGGATTCTTCTCATATAAACTGAACAGTCAGACTATGGAGGTTTGGGTTTATTGATATGAAAGAAAAGGGGAGAGAGGACACTGCAAACATGTAACAAATCTTGTTCAACAATTACTAACTGTCTTTAAATAAAGTGAAACATTTGTGATGCAACCTAACTTATTTTGAATGTAGTGCTCAATATTCCAACATATTTCAGGGTATCAACGTATCAACTAAAGTCTACCCTTACCTCTGAGAGGCTAAAGTCCACAAAGTAGAGTCCACCTCTAGGAACAAGATGATCAACACTTGGCCCTGCCCTTGTTCTGAGGTTACCCCTGATGGGCCCTAGCCTGTATAAGGACTTATTTGATAATTGTTCGATATTACAGCACTATTGTAACATGCCACCTTTCTGGAAATGTAGATAGGAGTAAAGAGCACAGTTATCAGAGACTTTAAATGCCTGGATATAGAATATCACGGCAAATTACTCTATACATTCCGCTTTTTTCTTCTTTTTTTTTGTTCCAAAGCATTATCATCTGACCAAGAGTCTCGAAGACGTTCCAGGAGCGAAGAAGGAGCCCGGTGATTCAAAGCAGTGTCGTGGTTTGCCTCTTTCGCAGCAGCGCCTTTGATAGAGAAACCTTGGCTGGACTGAGATGGAGAATCAACCTTGAGCAGTGGAAAATTGATTTGCGTCTTTGAAGGCAAGCCCGGCAAGGAGGGTTGACGACTGATGGAAGACCCCAGTCGATCCAGTAAAGTAGGTGCTTTTGAGTGGTCAGCAGTCTCTTCAATTCTTGTTCGTTTGATTGGTCGTGCAGATTCTACATTACCGATGTCGCGTCTCGCCCGATTGTGAGAGACAGGACCAGCTGGAAGTGACTTTGAAAAATGGGGAGCAGAACCAGAGGAAGGGACTCTAAAAGCTTGAGGTGTGGGCATTGAACAAGAAGGCACTGTTTGTTGGGCTGCACCTGTTTGAGGTCTGTTGGAAATTGGT
>Ga0153952_1000227_pt1 | contig 17775 bp, 18 predicted proteins | sample TSNJ036MetaG_FD_104746 | JGI IMG/M metagenome (GOLD analysis project Ga0153952, IMG submission 104746) | Attine ant fungus gardens microbial communities from New Jersey, USA - TSNJ036 MetaG | ecosystem: Host-associated > Fungi > Mycelium > Unclassified | place: USA: New Jersey, Wharton State... | reverse complement strand
AGAGGTGTTCTATGAAAACACTATCAATTGATCCCCGCCTGCCAGTAAACCAAGGCATCAACCCGAATCATCCAATGGTTTTGCGACACAACGCTATCTACAATGGAGCTATCTCCACAATAACTGAGGGCATGCAACAAGTAGGATTAATGGTGAATCCCTATGGAACTGCTCCGTTATCAGGGTATCCTGGCATTTGGGCGCCTTCATCCAATCCTATACGCGTTCAAATTTCCAATGATATCGGTTCAATTCCTATTGACTACAGTTACACACCAGAACCGGGAGCAAATCTGGTGCCGCTGTTTGGCCTAATACCTTCTGCCACCACCTTCTTGTAACGATTCCGGGAGTGGGAACGGCAATGGGCGAAATCATAACTGCTCCTCTGCCTCCAACAGATGCGGAGATTCCCGAATATCCGACAGGCGCCAGATTCATCGGATTCCTATGGTGGGCAGGGTACATAAAATATATGTTTTAGATATATGTATATAGTTTTCGAACCAGGAAACTGCCACTATTACCTTAATAGGATATTAGTTAGCACCTTACGGACGTAAGGTTGCAATAAAAAGTAAAAAATTTTAAGGAGGAAAAATTAATGGAATACGTACTTAAAAGAAAACTTACTCTTGCCTTGTCCATTATTATGATTATTAGTATGCTTTCAGCCTGTGGCGCGAGCCAAAGCTCTCCTTCTGAGAGTGCCGGCAACGTTGCGGCAAATACTCCGGTAACTAAAGATGATTCCGGCACGACAAGTACGGAAAGCGATACTATTACCATGAGCTTTGGAATCCATGTCGCCAATCTTCAGAATCAGGAGCCTCAAGTATACGAAGTATTACAAAGTTTTATGGCATCTAATCCGGATATTGTGCTTGACATCGTCGCAACATCGAATGCGGATGAACAGACGACACAAATGAAGCTGGCGGCGGAATCAGGCATGCTGCCGGATGTTTTCTGGAATACACCTTCGTCGTCGAAGGAAATGTTTGATGCGGGTTATTTGATGGATCTAAGTAAATTCTTGGATTATGATGAGAAGGTCGATGCAGCTATTGGAGATTCCCTGCGTTCTCTCAACGAAGATGGATCGGTCAATGAAGATGGGACGGTCATAGGGCTTCCGTATCAAAAGTTGGTCACCGGCTTTTGGCTCAACAAAGATATCTTTGAAGAATATGGAGTGGATATTCCTCACAGCGGTACTACCTTCGAGGAATTCCTTGAAATGGTCAAGACCTTTAATTCCAACGGGGTAACTACCATTTCCAACGGTGCAAAGACTCCTTATAGTATGTGGGCGTTTCAGTCGGCATGGGTTCGATACGGATTTTTAGATCATCTCAACGGTATCCGTGATGGCAGTGACAGCTTTGTAAACGACGACTTTCTTCGATATTTTGAAAGGATTGACCAATTAAGGGAGGCGGGTGCTTTCCCATCCAACATCACGACTCAGGATTATTTCCAAGCCAAAGAAGCTTTCTTTTCGGGCAACGCGGCAATGTTGGATTCCGGCCAGTGGGATTCAAGTGAAATAGATAATGCTCTCGGCGAAGCGAGCGGTTTTTGGTGGGGGCCGACTTTTGCTGACGGTGTCGGTGACCAGCGAGTTGGCATGCAGGCTTTTACCAATAATTTGCGTGTAAGCGCTAAAGTAGAGGAGGATCCGGCGAAGAAAGACGCCGTGTTCCGTTTTCTAAGCCATTGGCTTAGTGAAGAAGCAGACACCATCCGTGTAAACTATGGAACGAACCCCCTTGTATCCAACCCCAATGTAATAGTTGAAAATAAGGCATATAGCGCCATGATGGAGGCTATGAGTGACGAAGGCTGGAGTGGCATTCCTCTACAGCCTGATCAGATTGTCGCAGAATCCGTGAAAAGCGCCATACACGATGCTGTCTACGGAGTAATGTCCGGGATTTACACACCGCAGCAGGCTTGTGAGACTGTTCAGGCCGCTCAAGAGCGTGTTATGAACTGATTGTCAGCAAAATCTGGCGGCATGCTGGTGTTATGCCGCCGGATTTTCTTCTCAAATTCCAAAAGGAGGCGTTCGTCAATATGACCCCCCCAAATATTATTCTAATAAACTGCGACGATTTGGGATATGGCGACCTGGGTTGTTACGGATCTTCACTTCACGCTACGCCAAACCTGGACGCAATGGCTGAAGGCGGAATTCTTTGTACTGATTTTTATGCGGCTTCACCCGTTTGCTCGCCTTCCAGAGCGGCATTGATGACCGGTTGCTATCCGCCGCGGGTCGGCTTTACATCCTTTGAAAATGCAGAAAATGACTGGGTTTAGTTGCCCGGGCATAATTTAGGTCTTCATAGTAACGAAATCACCATTGCCGCTTTATTGAAAAGCGTCAATGATGCCACCGGCATGGTAGGTAAATGGCACTGCGGCGACCAGCCGGAGTATTTGCCGACGCGCCATGGATTCGATTTATATTATGGTCTTCCCTATTCCAACGATATGGGCCGTCAAGCAGGAGATGGGGACCAACAGGTTCCTCTTTCACTCCAAGTTCCACTCCCGCTTTTATACAACGAAGAAGTCATACAACAGCAGCCTAACCAGGAAGCCTTAACGGAACGGTATGTGGAGCAATGCATTCGGTTTATTAGAAAAAATCGTGAGAATCCGTTTTTCCTGTACTTTGCCCATATGCATCCTCACCTGCCGCTGTACGCGCCCCAAATCTTCCGCCAGCGCTCTCGCAACGGAGCCTATGGAGCATGTGTGGAGGAGATCGATTGGTCGGTTGGCGCTTTGCTGCACGAATTGCGTGTCCAGGGTCTTGAGAATAATACCCTTGTCGTTTTCACCTCGGATAATGGCTCCCGGGGAGATTTCGGCCCTTCAAACGGTGCTCTGCGCGGCTGCAAGGGAACCACATGGGAAGGCGGTCAGAGAGTACCCGGAATCTTTTATTGGCCCGGCGTGATTCCTCCCGGTCAAACCTATGACCGGCTGGTTTCCCAAATAGATCTATATGCCGGCATAGCGGCTTTAGCCGGAGCCAGCCTGCCGCAAGACAGGGTTGTTGACAGCATAGATATATCACCTCTGTTAAAGGGTGATATATCGGCTAATTATCGGGACAGCTTTTTCTATTATCGGAAGCATCAGCTGGAAGCCGTCCGAAGCGGCGATTGGAAGCTGCATGTCTCCAAGGACGGACAGCCCTTTCACGCCTTATTTAATCTGAGGCAGGATGCGTCTGAGACTTGCGACCGATCCCCGGAATATCCCGATAAAGTGAAGAGGTTGGAATCGTTATTGGAAGAATGCCGCCGGGATTTGGGCGACTCTCTGCAGGGCATGCAGGGAGAGGGCGTTCGTCCCATAGGGCGTGTCGGCAATCCCGACACCTTAACTCACTATGACTCTAACCATCCTTACATAATCGCAAGCTACGACAGTAGTGACAGGGGGTGAAGCTATGCATTGGTTAAGTAAAAAAAAGAACCTTATTATTATGATGACGCCCACATTAACCATATACACAGTCTACATTGTCGCGGCTGTATTTATTGCTGTTTATTACAGCCTGACTAAATATTCCGGAATCGGGAAGCCTGTGTTTTATGGAATTAAAAATTATATACGTGTATTTGAAGACCGCTTTTTTTGGATATCCCTGAAGAATACGTTCATAGTATTAGTCATTTCATTGATTTTTCTTACTGTGTTGGGCTTTTTAATTGCTAATATTTTCCGGATAAAGCGGCGGGGAAATAATTTATCCAAAGCGCTTGTATTCTCCCCGGCTATTATTTCTCCCATTATCGTGGGTATTATCTGGCTATACATTCTGGATCCGGAAATAGGCCTGCTTAATTCCGCATTGCAAAGCCTGGGTCTTGAGAGCTGGATGCAGATGTGGATCGGCGGTACTGTGCTGTCACCGTATATGTACGCCATAGTTTTTATCTGGCGCCAGCTGGGATACATTACAACAATATTTGTGGCGGGTCTGAATATGATTCCGGGTGAGGTTTATGAGTCCGCCGAGATTGACGGCGCTTCCGGCTGGCAAAGGATGTTTCACATAACCATCCCCATGGTGCGCGGTACAATTACGATCGTAATGCTGCTGGTAATCACCGGAGTGTTCAAAATCTTTGAGTTTATAGTGCAGCTTACGAATGGCGGCCCGAACCACCTCTCCGAATCCCTGGTAACCTACTCCTACAATATCACCTTCCTTAATGGAGAGTATGGCTATGGTATGGCGTTGGCCATGATTACCTTTGTTATTACACTTATATTATCCGCGCTATATAATTTTGCGACAAGAGATAAGGAGGGAGCTTAATGACCAATTCAGTTGGTTCCAAGGGCGCCCGGTTGGTGCTCTCAGTAATTTTGGCCGTCATAACTATTGTGACTATGATACCTCTGATCTGGATGTTCCTCATGTCTTTTAAGACAAACAGCGAAATCTATTCCACCCCTCTGTCTCTTCCCACCGGCTTTAGCCTGGAAAACTACAGCCGGGCGCTGGAAACCTTGAACATAGGCAGGATGTATGTCAATACAGCTTATGTAGCGCTGATGGCCGTAGGTATAGCGCTGGTGATTTCGTTTATGAGCTCCTATGCGTTGAGCCGGATGGCCTTTAGGAACCTAAACCTTCAAAAAGCGCTGAATCAATACCTGCTGCTGGGCTTAATGATTTCACCATTTATTCTGTTATTCCCAATGTATCACATCAGCGTCGTCACCAGTACATACAACACCTTTTGGGCTCTGATCATGCCCTATATAGCTACGCAGCTTTCTTTCAACAACCTCCTGTTTGTTAACTTTTTCAAAGGGATACCGGTGGAGGTTGAGGAAGCCGCTCTGATTGACGGATGCAACCTTCCACAGATGTGCTGGCATGTGATTGCGCCTATGACCAAGCCTGTCATCTTTACGGTGGTCATCTTTAACATCCTGTATGTGTGGAACGAGTATCCGCTGGCCTCGATTCTGATTCGGAAACCGGAGCTATACACGCTGTCCATGGGCGCTTCCATGTTTAAAGGCGCGTACAGCGTGGATAACGCCGGTATTGTAGCTGCAAGCGTGTTGATTATCGTACCCCAGCTTATATTCTACGGTTTTTTTCAGCGTTACATTGTGGACGGCATGACAGCCGGGGCGGTAAAGGGATAGAGCTGTTCCGGTTACGGGCGCAGCCTGCCTGGCGCAAATAAATTATAAAGGAGATATAGAATCATGGGAGATATATCAGGAATGTTTCAAAGCTTAACAAAAGTGAAGGAAGCCCGCACCGGGCGATTATCAAGCTGGGATCAAAGCGGCCGCAACCAGGATTATTGGGTAATCCCGGCAGGAAAAACTGTTTCTTTGGGTGAGATTGAGGGGCCCGGCTGCATTAACCATATTTGGATGACATCTTCCTGCCGCAGGATAAAGGCTCCGGCAATATTAGATGTGGCTCTAAACGCCAATGCGGCTCCGGTTATGGAGATCCATCCGGCTTTGGGTGTGATCTGGGATGACTATGATCCTTTCTATTATCGAAAAGTTTTAATAAAAATCACTTGGGACGACCAGGACACACCAAGCGTTCTGGTTCCTTTCGGAGATTTTTTCTGCATCGGAAATTCTTATCCGGGCAATTTTTCTTCACTGCCCTTTAATGTTTCCCTTAAACCGGAGGAATCCGGCCGGTATGGAGCGCCTTGCTCCGTATCCTGCTATTTCCCTATGCCTTTCCAGAAAAAAGCCAGGTTTGAGATTATAAATGAAAACGATGTGCCTTTTATTTTGTACTTCTATCTGGATTTTGAGCTTTATAAGCATCCCATGGGCGAAGATACGGCATATTTCCACGCAAGCTGGCACAGAGAAAACCCCTGCAAGGGATGGGGGCCTGACATTCAGGTAAACTCTCCCGAGGTAAACAGCGTATCCAATCTGACCGGAGAGGGTAATTATTTACTGCTGGAAACAGAAGGCGCCGGTCACTATGTAGGCTGCAATCTTACTGTTCGTCATTTTCAGGGAAGCTGGTGGGGCGAAGGTGATGATATGATCTTCATCGATGGAGAAAAAGAGCCAAGTATTGTTGGTACCGGTACGGAAGACTACTTCAATCATGCCTGGGGCATGCAGCGCAACGCTTATCCTTTTTACGGTACAATCGTCCACGAGGGTGATACGGATGGATTCCAGGTTAGCTACCGCTTCCACATTACCGACCCTATACGCTTTGAAAAGAGCATCAAGGTAACCCTTGAGCACGGTCACGCCAACCATTTGTCGGATGACTGGAGCTCCACGGCTTATTGGTATCAGACCCTTCCAACATCCAAACCGCTGTCTATTCTGTCTGTAGAACAGCGGCTGCCTGTCGTATCCTCCCTGCCTGAACGAGAGCTTCCCAAGGTAGAATTAAACGAGGAAATGAAAGCTGCTTATGCCGGCTATGAAAAGCGCTGGAAGGAATACAAGCCCGCACGGGAAGAAGAATTGCAGACAAAAGAGGATAAAGCGTTCAGAGATTCTCAAAGTAATACCGAGCTTGCCAAACAGCTTAGGGAAAAATACCCGGCAAATTAGTACCTTACAATTTGACGGCTCTTTACGGCAGGAGGAAAGTATTGTGTCACAGATATTACATTTGCAAAATATAAATAAGGCGCAGCAAGAAATTGAGGGTCGAATGCCCTTAATGCGGGATGCAAAAATGCGGCAGCGCTATCACTTTATGGCGCCTTCCGGATGGATCAACGATCCGAACGGCCTGATTTTCTTTCGCGGGCGTTATCATTTTTTTTACCAGTTTAATCCCTACGGGGCGCACTGGGGAGCCATGCATTGGGGGCATGCGGTCAGCGGCGACCTGATAACCTGGGAGTATTTGCCAATAGCTCTCGCCCCCAGCGAAAGCTATGATAATCATGAGCAGGGCGGATGCTTTTCCGGAAGCGCCATTGAGCATAACGGCGAACTATATCTGCTATATACCGGCGTGGCGAATCATGGGGAAGGCTTTGTGCAAACACAATGCCTGGCGGTCAGCAAAGACGGGGTAAATTTTGAAAAATATAAAGGCAACCCTATTGTCACGGCGCCGGAGGGGTATGATCCCTCCAATTTCCGGGATCCAAAGATCTGGGAGCATAACGGCCAGTTCTATTTTATCTGCGGGGCAAAAAAGGATAATCTGGCTCAGGCGTTATTGTTCCGTTCTCAAAATTTAATTAACTGGGAGTTTGTTAACGTCCTTTACGAAAGCCGAGGCGAGCTGGGCTATATGTGGGAGTGTCCGGACATCTTCCCGATTGGGAATAAATATGTCCTGATGTTTTCCCCCATGGGCGTACACGAACGGACTACTATTTACATGGTAGGTGACCTGGACTATAAAACAGGCCGGTTTCATCCGGTTACTACCGGCGAAATAGACTGGGGCTTCGATTACTACGCGCCGCAATCTTTTTATGACGGAAAAGGGCGGCGAATCATTGTCGCGTGGGCCAACGCCTGGGATTGGATGCCCTGGTTCAAGGATTGGGGGCCAACCTTTCAGGAGCATTGGTGCGGTTCTTTCGCTTTGCCCCGGGAAGTTCGGTTGTGCGAGGATAATACGCTGCAGTTCATTCCCGTTGAAGAGCTCCAAAAACTGCGGTATGGCGAGTCACGGGCGGAAAGGCTGCTTGTAAGCTCCGGCGAGCCTTATCAGTTTGCGGCGGGAGACGGAGTCGCATACGAGGCAGTTCTGAATATTGATCTTGCAAAATCCACCGCCGGCCAATTCGAGTTTTGGCTGCGTTGCTCCGGTACACATAAGACTATAATTCATTTTGATCTGGAAAGGTCTATGATGTGGATGGATCGCAATAATGCCGACGGCTGGAGTACCGGTGTCAGCCGCAGCGCGATTAATCTCAAGGATAAATCAAAATTGCAGATTCACATGTTCGTTGACCAGAGCTCAATAGAAATCTTTACGGATAACTATCACACCTCCCATTCCTGCAATATCTTCGCCGGAAATAACCAGAATAAGAATTATATTAACGTTCCTGCCGGCTCTTTATATGTTGACAGCCTGATTACCTGGGGAATGGCCGGTAATCAGGGCGGGGCTTGACCTGCGGAAAAGAATTTTATGGAGAATGACAACAACCGAATATGACATAAACAACCGACATAAAAAACCGCTTGACAAATCTTTTTCAGTCTGATAACATCTCAAATGTAAAAAGCAGAAGCCCTACTTCTCACCTTAAGCTTCAGGCCAAAAGGTTAATATTATTTTGTGATATGAAAACGGGCTTTTGTTGTCCGTTTTTTGTTTTATAATTTTTAGGAGGTGCTCGACTATTACCGAGTTAATGATCAATGAACAGATCCGGGACAAGGAGATCCGGCTCATCGATGCTGACGGCGCCCAGATGGGTGTTGTATTAACTAAAGACGCTCAGCATATGGCGGATGAAAAGAGGCTTGATCTTGTTAAGATCTCTCCCACAGCCAAACCGCCTGTATGCCGGATTATGGATTATTCCAAGTACAAGTTTGACAGGGCCAAAAAAGAAAAGGAAGCCCGTAAAAAGCAAAGAGTTGTTTCTATCAAAGAGCTGCGCTTGTCCCCGAACATCGATGCGCATGATATCAGCGTAAAAGTAAAAAAAGCGTTAGAGTTTCTTAATGACGGCGATAAAGTAAAAATCACCGTTAGATTTCGCGGGCGTGAATTAGGCCACACGGAAATCGCTTATGGAATTTTACACAGTTTCGCTGAAGAAGTATCCGACTTAGGTGTAGTTGAAAAACCGCCCAAAATGGAAGGCCGGAATATGACAATGTTTCTGGCTCCAAAGCTTTAGAACATAAGATCCGGGTTTACCCGGGTAAAACTCGAGACAGGAGATGTATATAATGCCCAAAATAAAAACCAAAAAAGCGGCTGCCAAACGTTTCAAGGTAACCGGAACAGGAAAGTTTAAATACTTTAAGGCAAATAAACAGCATATTTTAGGTAAAAAAACCCCTAAAAGAAAACGGGGACTTCGTAAGGCTAATATTGCAGACGCCTCTAATGAGAAGTCCATCCGTAAAATGCTGCCTTACGCATAAAAACAACAGTCATATGACAACCAAAAGCTAAGGAGGGAGCTGGTTGCCTGGGGCAACCGTTCAGCTTCCGAATGAAGCGAAATGAAGGAGGAAGTAACATGGCAAGGATTAAGGGCGCGTTAAACGCCAGAAAAAAACATAAAAAAGTACTAAAATTAGCTAAGGGCTTCAGAGGAGCCAGAAGTAAGCAATACCGTGTCGCAAAGCAATCGGTAATGAGGGCTATGGCCAGCTCCTTTGTCGGGCGCAAGCAAGTGAAAAGGGATTACCGCAGGCTTTGGATAAGCAGGATAAATGCCGCCGCAAGGCAAAACGGCATCTCCTACAGTAAATTTATGAACGGATTAAAAACGGCCGGTATCGAAATCAACAGAAAGATGCTGGCAGAGATGGCCGTAAGCGATGGCGCCGCTTTTACTAATCTTGTGGAAAAAGCAAAGGCAGCAATTTAGTCCGGTACAAATGTGGATAAAATTGAAGAAAATAAGCTTCGTTTTTATGAAGACCTTATCCATGACATGAAAGCGCCTCTATCCATTTTGATATTAAATCTAGATTCCGTTCAAAAATCCGTAAAGCTTACGCATAAACTGAAGCCCAAATATGACACAATGCAGAGATGCACCAACCAGCTTTATAAACTTATCAATGACTTGAGCGATTATAATAAAATGCACAGAGGAGTTTTTAATAAATACAGCAGAAATCTGGATATAGTCCAGTGCCTTAGCCGGATAGTTGAGCTTACACAAGGCTTGGGGGCATCTAAAAATGTTGAGATAATGTTTTCGAGCGAGGTAGCGGATAAGATCCTGGCGGTTGACCGGGAAGTTTTAGACAGAATAATGCTTAACTTAATATCCAATGCGGTAAAGCATTCGGAGCCCGGAAGTCAAATCCATATTAAATTCGAAGACTCGGTTGACAGGGTGACTATCAGGGTACGGAATGAAGGAAGCGGCATTTCGCCGGAAATGGTGGATAATCTATACCAGAGATACCAGTGGAAGCCCAGCAGGGAGAATCCAAGAGGCAGCGGCCTGGGCTTGTCGATTGTGCATGATTTGATTAATGAGCTTAACGGCGGTATTGATGTTAATAATTCAGAAAACAGCGTAGAATTTTCACTTTGGCTGCCAGTTCATATTTTAGGTGATTGTGAGAGCCAGGATAAGCCTTTCGAAGATTTTTACAGTGAAAACATGGTACAGATAGAGCTTTCAGACCAATATGAATAGTAAGCCGAATAAAGCTGCCAATAACCAGCCTAATAATACGTCAAATGGATAATGGACTCCTATAAAAACTCTGCTAAGGCCGGTGATGAAAGCAAGAACCACCGCCAAAGCTCCCCATGGGCCAAAAACCCAGCAAACCGCTATGGAGATTATCCCTGCGGATGCGGCGTGATTGCTGGGGCAGGAAAAAGTGCTTTTAGGCGACACCTCCGGTCTGGGACGTCCAATTAGAGCTCGTAAGGTCTTATTCATAAAATAAACGGCTGACGGTATCAAAATATATGGTAAAAACTTTTCCCGCCGGCTCCATAAGACATACAAAGCTACAATACCATAAATTACAAAAAATAAAAGGGTTGAAGCGTTGGCAATAAAAAGCCAAAGCTGTGTCAATCCTTTTCTTTTTTGCACAAAATTATACATTACTGAAAAAAGCTTTTTATCTATTTTAGTCATAAATCTTCATTCTTTTCATATACAATATCCCCAGGGCTGATGGGCCCACATGGGTCCCTATTGTGACGCCAAGCCTGCATATGGGCTTATTGACACATATGCCATGTTTTGTACGAAGCGTCTCGATGAGCTCCAAAGCTTCATCATCCACATCCGCGCTTATAATTCCGAACTCATATTCGGAAGCGCTGTCTCCTACATCCTCAAGCATTATATCTATGATCTTTGAAATGGCCTTTCCGCGGCCCCGTACCTTAGAATGCGGAATAATCTCGCCATCAGATATGATCATGACCGGCTTTATGTTCAGAATACTGCCGGCAAGAGCCGACGCCTTTCCTACACGGCCTCCCTTTTGCAAATGCTCAAGAGAATCCAGCGTAAATGATATGCTGGTATGAGGTTTTAAAGCTTCTATAAAAGCGTTGGTTTCCTCCAGGCTTTTGCCCTCGTCTCTGAGTCTTGCCGCCTCCAGCACCATAATACCCTGCCCATATGTAACCTGCATGGTATCTACCACGATGATCTTCCTGTCGGGGTACTGCTCTTTTAGTATACCGGCGGCATTAATGGCGCTCTGTCCGGATCCGCTGAATTTAAAAGAAAGGCAGAAGCATAGTATATCCTTTCCTGCCGCTAAAACTCCGCTGAAGCCGTCTATATAATCCTGTACGGACGGTAAGGACGTTCTGGGAAAAATTTTTTCTTCACGTATTCTTCTATAAAATTCCTTATGAGTAAGCTCTAAGCCTTCCTTCAAAAATTTATCATCGCCCATGGATACATAAAAAGGTATTATGTGGATATCGTTTTCTTTTGCCTCATGATCCGGCAAATCACAGCTGCTGTCGGAAAAAATTACAAAATTTGCCATAGTGAACCTCCATAACGTAAAATTACGTCTCTGGAGTATAGTATATACGCGCATAAAGTAATTCGCAAGTGTGGACTGCGTACAGCAGAAAAAGGGCTGCCGCGCGCTGCGTTATGCAGCGCCGCGACAGCCCTAAGGCTAAAAACAGACAAAGAGTAGGCTATTTTGAACCTTGTACCCCATCTTTATAAAAGCCTCTTGGTACGTTTTTAATTCTTTCAAGCTTCTGGGTCTCATTACCGAGCTTCAATCCATCTTGTTTTGTGGACTTATTCTTTCCCAACGGAAACACCTCTCGATACTGTCATGTGAACCCTCTCAAATCAATGCGCAAACTATCTTTTCTGCTATTTCGTCGCAGTGGACCTTCGCATCATTACGATTTTTACTCATTGAAAAGGTATATCTTGCTTAGAATACGTAAGACTTTCGCCTTACAAGATTTATTATGGTTTTTTACCGTTTTTATATGCAGGAAAATTTTAGCGCCGATTTTTAAAAAATTCCCGCTCTATTCCTTAGCAGATACTCACAAATTTATCAGGCGAATTTTGTAAAAAAATGCCAATTGACATCAAATCTGTGATATTATAAAATGAACAAAAGAAAACAAATATCAACAAAAACAAATAATATCAAACATAAGGGGTAATGATATGCTTCCGGAAGAACGCTACGCAAGAATTGTCGCGATACTTAAAGAGAGCGGCTTTGTTAAGGTAGAAGAGCTGGCCACTTATCTTGGAGTAAGTGATATGACTATCCGCAGAGATTTGGAAAAATGCCAGGAAGCCGGATTATTACGGCGATGTCACGGCGGCGCGGTTCTGGATGGGGCGAACCAGCAGGAAATTAAATTTGAAGATAAGAGCTCAGAGAACAGTGAAGTAAAAAAGAGGCTTGCTCAGGCTTGCTCCGCCTTTGTGGCAGAAGGCATGACCGTATTTTTGGACGCGGGAACAACAGCTTACGAGATTGCGCAAAGGATACGTACTATTCCCCGGTTGACAATTGTAACTAATGATATACGCATTTTATATTCTTTGCTGGGCAATGGCAATGAGCTGCTGATGATTGGAGGCTCGGTGCAAAAATCTACCGGCAGCGTCATAGGTCAGCTTGCGGATCAAATGATTCGGCAATTGTCTTTTGATGTTGCTTTCATAGGAGCCAATTCTATTAATGATAAGATGGAGGTGATGACGCCGACAGTGGAAAAGGCTTTCTGTAAACGTCTTGTGGTAAAGCGTTCCACATCGTCTTATCTGGCCGTGGATCACTCAAAATTTCATCGTAAGGCTCTGCATTACGTTAACAGCTTAAGCGAGTATACCGGAATTGTTACCGACAGCAGGTTTACCGCCAAGGAGCATGAACTCATAAAGCGGAAAAAAATAACGATTATTTCTCCGTAAGAAGGCTTCATTAAAACAGGAGGTGTTTTAGATGCCGCAATGTATCGTAATTGCTGACGACCTGACCGGAGCCAACGCTACCGGAGTATTAATGGCAAAAATGAACTACAGGACCTACACGGTAATGAATGAGGAGAGATTGAACATGGACGGCCTTGCCGACTGCGACTGTGTGGTCTATCCCACCGACAGCCGCAGTATCGCGCCGGAGCTTGCCTATAACCGGGTTTTTAACGCCGCAAGCATTCTTAAATCGCCTGATGCCAAGGTATACTCAAAACGGATCGACAGTACCCTGCGCGGGAATCTCGGATACGAAACCGACGCCTTGTTGGATGCTCTGGGCAATGAGTCTGCCGCGATTATCGTTCCATGCTTTCCCAGCTCCGGCCGCGTTACGGTTGGAGGCTACCTGTTGGTAAAGGCTTTGCCGCTTCATAGGACTGAAGTGATTTTCGACCCTAAGAACCCGGTACATACACCCTTGTGCGCGGAAATTTTTCAACAGCAGTCAAAATATCCTGTTGGTTCTATTCAGCTGCGGGATTTGATGAAGGGGCTTGATTTTGTTTCTCAAAAGATATGCTCATTAGTAGAGCAGGGAATGCGAAATATTGTTTTTGACGCCGTAACTCAGGAGGATATAGATCTGATTGCCGACGCAGTTATTTTGAGCGGTGTGGCTTTTATTGCCGTAGACCCCGGTGTTTTTACCGCCACTATTACCAGAAAGCTGGTGGTACCTATCCAGACGCGCAGTAGCCGCCGGGTTCTGGCAGCGGTGGGCAGCGTTAACGCTGTGGCGGCCAGACAGGCGGAGCTTTTTCTGGCATCCCAAACTGTGTGGAATGTATATATGGAAACAGCGGAATTTTTGGAAGGCGAGGATCGCCGAATGGCGGAAATCGGCCGTGTTGTGTCGGAGATCCTCGATAATTGCGAGGATTACGAGGTGTGCAGCGTTATTGGGCACGGTATACTGCCGGAGTACAGGGTCCCCTTTGAGCCCTACGCGTCACGTTATAATTGCACCTTTGACGACCTCTCCAATCTAATAAATGAGTCTGTTGCCGAAATCGTTTATCGCATAATTGCCGCGGACAGGGGATTTAGTGGGTTGTACACAAGTGGAGGTGATATTACGGTGGCAGTATGCCGCCGGATGAAGAATGTTGGCTTGCGCTTGCTGTCCGAGGTACTGCCTTTAGCAGCTTACGGCGAATTAATGGGCGGTGATTACAGCGGACTCAAAATTGTAACCAAAGGCGGCATGGTGGGTGAAGCCGACGCGATGGTTTCCTGTGTCGGCTATCTTAAAGAAAAGTTGTCTATATGAAGAATAGGAGGTGTTTTTATGGAAAAGCCGATTATTGCAATCCCTTTGGGGGACCCGGCAGGTATCGGCCCGGAAATCGTGGTTAAGGCCCTGGCTGACCCGCAGGTACGCAAAACCGCCCGCTGTGTGATCATAGGGGATCCCGGAGTGGTGGAAAACGCCTATAAAATTACGGAACAACCTATGAAAACCAACGTAATTAACCACCCGGCCCAGGGAGATTACCGCGACGGCGTGCTTAATTTGGTGCCTGTAAACAACATTGATATGGAAAAGCTTGTACTGGGTGAAATAAGCGGGATGTGCGGCAAAGCGGCTTACGAGTATATCGCTAAAAGCATAGAGCTGGCCAACGCGGGAATGGCAGACGCCGTTGCCACAACGCCTATTAACAAAGAAGCCCTCAAGGCTGGCGGAATCGATTTTATCGGCCATACCGAAATTTTCGGAGCGTTGACGGGTACGCCGGATCCTCTGACTATGTTTGAAGTGAGAGGGCTGCGGGTGTTCTTCCTAACACGGCACGTATCCCTGCGTAATGCCTGCGACATGGTGACCAAGGAAAGAATAGTGGATTATGTGCGCCGTTGTGTGGAGGTGTTGAAAAAATTAGGGGTTGCCCAGGGAACCATGGCAGTTGCGGGACTCAATCCCCACAGCGGCGAGCATGGCCTTTTTGGCGATGAGGAAATGACTGCTGTGTTTCCGGCTGTTGAGCAGCTTAAAGCGGAAGGGTGTGATGTGGAAGGTCCTATAAGCGCGGATTCGGTGTTCCACCTGGCATTGCAGGGGCGGTACAACAGTGTGTTGTCCTTGTATCACGACCAGGGGCATATCGCTACCAAAACCTTGGACTTTGAGCGTACTATTGCCATAACCGGCGGAATGCCAATATTGCGCACCTCGGTGGATCATGGTACCGCAATGGATATTGCCGGTAAAAACATTGCCAGTGCGGTCAGCATGATTGAGGCTATTGTCATTGCGGCAAAATATGCCCCTAATTTTATAAGGACAGATGTAAATAGATAGGTTTTTGGGTTTTTACAGAGAGGAGAATTTTTCATGGAAGCTGCTGTATCCGGAACTCAATTGATTATCGCGTTAATTGTTGGCTTAGTGTTTCTTGTGCTGTTGATTTTGAGGACAAAGGTTCATGCCTTTTTGGCGTTGATCATCGGCGCTGTGACTATTGGACTGCTAAGCGGCATGGGAACCACTAATACTGTGGATGCCATTACCGCAGGCTTTGGAGGCACCTTGGGAAGTATCGGTATCATTATCGGTTTTGGCGTCATGATGGGTGAGATGTTCGAGATGTCCGGGGCGGCTAAACGGATGGCGCATACCTTCCTAAAGCTGTTCGGAAAAGGGCGCGAGGAGATGGCATTATCACTTACAGGCTTCCTGGTGTCCATTCCGATTTTCTGCGACTCCGGGTTTGTCATTCTTTCTCCTATTGCTAAAGCGCTGTCCCGGCAGACTAAAAAATCTGTCGTCAGCCTTGGCGTCGCTCTCGCGGCAGGCTTGGTTATTACTCATTCTCTTGTTCCTCCAACTCCTGGTCCCCTTGGCGTGGCAGGAACCTTCGGCGTTGACGTGGGGCAGTTTATCCTGCTGGGCATCGTAATTTCTATTCCTATGGCAATAACCACCATGATTTATGCCAAATGGCTGGGCAAGCAGATTTACCAGTTACCCGCCAAGGAGGGCGATGGCTGGGAGCGCCCTGACTACCAGCAGCCCGTGTACGAAGCTTTTTCACAAGAAACAGAAAAAGACATGCCCGGGACGTTTGTATCCTTTTTGCCTTTAATCGCGCCTATTTTGCTTATTCTTGCCAACACGATTTCCAAAGCCGCGGGTAAAACCGAAGGTCCTTTTTTCCAGACGTTGATTTTCTTAGGCACGCCGATCATTGCCGTCGGCATCGGCTTGTTGTTGTCCATCTACATGCTGGCGTTTAAAACGCCCCGCAAAGTTGTTCTTGAAAAGATGGAGCACGGTATCCGCTCGGCCGGAATTATTATTTTAGTAACAGGCGGCGGCGGAGCTCTTGGCAGGGTGCTGCAAAACAGCGGCGTCGGTGACTTTATCGCTCAAAAAATCTCTTTGCTGGCGATCCCGGTTATTATCTTACCGTTTCTTATCGCTACGTTGCTTCGCTTTGCCCAAGGCTCCGGAACGGTCGCAATGATTACGTCGGCAGGCATTACCGCCCCTATAGTGCAGGCTGCCGGAGGCAATATGCTTTTAGGCGCCTTTGCGGCATGTATTGGCTCCCTGTTCTTCTCCTACTTTAACGACAGCTTTTTCTGGGTGACCAATCGCCTGATGGGCATCAGCGAAACTAAGGAGCAGATACGGGTTTGGTCTGTTACAACCACAATCGCGTGGGCCACCGGCTTTGTGACTTTGATGATACTAAACATATTTATGCGTTGAACATATTGACCCATACATACTAAAAAGCCTGCGGGCGCGGTGTTTTAACCGCCCTGCAGGCTTTTATGATGTCATAGGAAATTGCTGTAAGAATGATAGTATCTCATTTCGAGCAGTTCGCAAAAAAAACGCTTCGAATTAATTTCTTAACGCGGATTTCACGGATTTTGCTGATTCACGCGGATAAAAATAAGAAAAAAATCCGCGTTAATCCGCCAAATCCGTGAAATCCGCGTTCAATTTTTAACTCAGACGGCTTTTTTGCCTAAGTGCTCGATGTGGGTAGTATGGTTTTTTTGTTATAACCAGTGTATAATTATTATTAGAACCGTAACTGGTGGAGAAATAGTCCTCCATAGTGTGAACAGGGAGGAAGGAGGAATAGAATGATATCGGTCGAGGATTTAACTTGTCTTAACCTTCCAGCAAAATATCTGGGATATCTGACGGTCTTCCTGCAAAATATCTCGGCTATCAACTCGGTAGAAAAAATCATTCTTTTTGGCAGCTGCGCCCGTGAGGAAGCTGTATCAGACAAAAGTGATATTGATTTGCTCGTCTTAGGCGATACAATTAATTCGGACGATGAGCTTTCTCTTTTGTTCGATTGCCCTCCGCAATACGGAGAAGAAAATTATATACCTTCAGATATTATCATAGGGACATTAGAAACCTTTGAAAAATATAAAAACGAGAACGGGATGGTCCAAAAACAAATTTCCAGGGAGGGGATTGATTTAAGTGGATATTTAACCCGAGAAACATACTGACCCATAATAAAAAGCCTGCGGGCGCGGTATTTTAACCGCCCTGCAGGCTTTTATGATGCGTTATTGTATTAGCATGCAATCCCCAAAGCTAAAAAACCTATATCTCTGCCTT
>Ga0153952_1000222_pt1 | contig 17870 bp, 15 predicted proteins | sample TSNJ036MetaG_FD_104746 | JGI IMG/M metagenome (GOLD analysis project Ga0153952, IMG submission 104746) | Attine ant fungus gardens microbial communities from New Jersey, USA - TSNJ036 MetaG | ecosystem: Host-associated > Fungi > Mycelium > Unclassified | place: USA: New Jersey, Wharton State... | reverse complement strand
GAAACTATTCCCTTTTTGGGGCTCTTATAACACCAGGTGCCTGAACTTTCTACAACTGAAACACTTTCTCTTCTCTTTCTTCCAATTCTGCCCTTAGTTTGGCAAGGGTCTACTGTTGATTGAGCATGTTGCTCATAAGTTGGTTATATTGTTCAAGAGACATAGTGTTGTGTCCCTTAAAGTGGAATAGGATTTTTGAATCTTGCTAATTACAACTACATCTGTTGGGGTACAAGATCTTCATCCAACCAGACTCCTACTGCCTTACTGACTACTGCCCTAGTACTAGAGTTACACTATCACCTCTAAGAAGAGGATCCCTACTCTAAGCAGCTTTTTAAGGATACACTGCTATTCCTCTGCATGTATAGATCACAATGGACCTCCAGTACAAGATTGATAAAGTAGAAGTGTACAAGTAATCTACTAAGCATCATCCAATTGCTAGGTCAGGTCTTGAACACAATACTTGGGTTTGGTACCTAGTCTCCACCAGCAGTCTCTAACTGACTACCAAGTCCCCTTTACAGCTAGGGCCCACTATCCAAGAGGATCAGTAATTGAGCTGATCATCAATTGAGGATGATAAGAAAGTAAAGTTTAGGCAGGTTTGAAGTAAACAGTGCCTAGAGTATAGAATTGAGTTCTTCTGTCAGTGACTGACTCAAGAACCTTGAGTTAGGGGTTAACTCAAGGTAATGCTTCAGGGTTAGAAGAGAACTTGATAGAGTTCTTACTTAATTGCAGTTTACTATATATACAAGTACAGTGTTTATTCTTGTTTAAACTACAAGCTGTCCATTGGCTACTGGTTCAACTCCAGTCTATATCCATTCTATTTATAGATCATTGTCATAGTCAAGGCGATTTATGACAAGTAGTTTCAAGACAAGTAGTTTTAAGACATCTCAGTCTAAGTCCTTATAAGGACAGGCTTGGGCTAGGTATCCTGCTTGCTTACAGTACAAGCACAATCCCATGATCATGTGGCACTGCTGCTCAGATAGAGTTAGATGACCATTGGAGCCCAAAATATTACTTGATGGTATTGGGGTGTTTTTGAGATGGGACAATAAGGGGGTAAAAGTGATTGGTAGTCTTGATCTGTCCCTAAATAGTCTGTTGGAGCTTGTTAATCCCTCTGAAAGGGCCAGGACCCTTTCCAGGTCTGGTCTTGGAGCCCTTGGTGTGTAATTTTGTAAGGTACAGGCTGTTCATAACTTATTCTTTTCTTCTTAATAACACTTCCAGAAGCTGTTGTCAATTCTTAGCACAGCCCTCTTCAGGCCTTTGAAGGACAACAAATCTTCATGACTGAACCTCAGTTCATTCCTAATACAGTTGGGGAGTGCATCCTTGACCACCTTCCTCAAGGAACAGTTGTTCTAGCAAATACAGTTCTAAAATTTTGCAAATTGGATGAAATAGTTAACAGCCTTTCCATTGTTAGGGAAAGGGATCACCATGATGGTATCCTCATTGTTGTCCTCTGGAGAATAGAAACCAAAGACATTGGAGGGCTTTTGGATAAAGGCTGACCAATCTTCAAGGAAGTCAAAGTTTTGATAGAGGTCTGGCTTATTGATGAAAGGTTCAAAGTAGTCCAGCACAACCCCTCTAAGGTAGGAGATAGCAAAAAATATTTTATCAGTATCTTCACTGAATTCCCCTTCACAAGCATGAAAATATATCTGGCATTGAAAAATGAATGCATGCAATTCATCAGGGCTGCCCCTACTAAAAGGGTCTGGTTCCTTCACACTGCAATACCTCTTTTTCTGGGGAGGGTTTGCTTGCCTGGCAAGTGCTAACAGTAGTGCCTGAAGGTTGATGTCCTGGGTATTGGAGGGGGGGTGCTTGGGTGGGAGTTGGGGGAGAATCTCAGTTTTCTTCCTCCATGTTGGCTGGAAGGTTGATGTCTTCTGCTGGTGGGTCCCTCTCTACCTCCTCATTGGGCTCCTGGGAGGAGAGCCTCTGGTTTCGGGCATGAGTAGCAGGAAAGGGGCGCTCGACTGGTGTCATGGTAGATTCTCTGGAAGGGGCCATGCAGAGTCCATCTCGTCGAACTCGACGCTCTAGGCGAGGGTCTGGGACAGGTGTACTGGACATCGATGGTAGGTCTTGAGAACTGAGCACAGGGGGATGAGCTTCGTTATATGCCAATGACTTGTTTCCTCCCCAACAAACATCTTATTGACCCGGGGGCAAAAGCGTGGGAACCCAGGAGATAGTTACCATCCATGACCAAGAACGACGCTGTACGACAGTACTCTCTTCAGCAGAGCCTATGATCTCCAGTCCCAGCCTATGCCCAACCCTCTCACCCCTCTCGCGTAAGTATAGACAACCACACAAATATTTCCTTCCAGAATACTGAGCATGGTGACCGCAATTCCCAGACGGCGTAACATGCTCTCCGGTTATCAGGCCCATCTCCCTATTGCAGGTGATCCGGAAAGCACAGACCTCTCCAATGTCTCTAAAGTCAACCGCAAGAAGAGATTAGTTTGTCCGGACCACGAGAAAATTGACCCTGGCCATCGTCAGTGGTTCTATCGTAGTCATGCCACTCAACTCGGACACGAGGGGAATGCTTGAGTTGGTGTGATGCTGTCAGGCGCGTTTGCGGAAAGTTTCACTCAGGTTCATTTTTCTATGCGTACTGCAATGCAAGACTTCCTACAGTAGGACACCCTCTAACGGGAACAGTCACTCCTTGGCCATGAGAAGGATGTTGCACTCTCACCGGTACCCATCACTCAGCATCCTTTGCCAGACAGAAAGCGAGGTTGTTGGGAGTACCCCGGACCCAGTTGCCTGTGGATGGTCTACTGCTACATCATCACGATCTGGGATCTGGGCTCCGACTTTTCTCAGGCGTCAATGTGGTGGATTATGATGCCGTTATTATCTATCACCTCACCTTGTCTCATTTTATGTTCTCGCAGTCCAGAGCAGCAACGTGCATGGCAAGAGAAGATGGGCCTTATCCTCACCCTGATGGCAGGTGTCGGTTTCACTGAGGCTGTGTATGGGACACTCGCAACAAGGTTTCGTGGTGCCCCCAGCTCGTGCTGCAGTGTTTTGAGTATGCCCATTGTCATTCGCAGCTATAGTTATGACTTGACCAACTTTAGCCCCCCTGCCTCAATGGGATTTGATGGTAATACCAATCCCATTACGACGGTTAGAATCCTGCTGGAAACAGTACCTCTTCCATAAGGTCAACCAGCATTGCCTTGGCGTTGTCACCAGAGCCTCCGGTTCAACTATTACTGGCGCAAACAATTTTTATTGGTATATGTCCTTCAACATACATAACCGTATAGCAAGGAGTGGCGCCAACTCGACCGGTTATGAACTCAAGGCCAACTGGCACATCTCAGCAAAGGCTTATTCACTATTAGTTAGATGATGAGACCGTCTGGCCAGGTTTACTATATCTGGGATGGTGTCAAGGATACTGATCAAAATTGGCAATCTTCGAGTTGTATGTATTCGTGCTTGATTTCATATTGCTCAGCCCAATGCTCCCTTGCTAGTTCTGTTCTGTTCTCTATTTTGACCTTTTACAATGGATAGGTCAACTATCCGTCTCTGTTCAAAGAAATGGTTCTTGCGCCTGGGACCTATAGTACTGAGGAACTGACGATGTTAACCATGGATGAACGTAATGTTGGTCATTGCTTGCAGAATCTCGTCATGATGAGTTTTATCGATACGAACACACTTGGCTGCATTGCTTCCCAAGTCGTTCTCCATCTCTCTCTCATCTTATTGGTCTTGTTGTCATTCGTTTCGTCATGGCCGTCATGCTCCAATGGTTTTTTTCGTGGAGATTGGGAAAATTTCCTGCGAGAGACCTACGAATAGAATATGCAACGTCCCACCAAAATCGAAAACTGCTTGAGTAATATATACCGCCCCACTCCGAGCCAATACCGTCCCAACGTTGACCTGCGAAAAAATGGAAAATCATAAGTCACTCTTTCCTGTTACTTCCAGGTTCACACCTTCAAAAGATCGAATGGACGACCAACCACAGCATATGGCATAAGTTAGATTCCTTGTCTAACGCCAATTGGAAGCACTCAACCATGTATGTGTCTTCACACCTTCAGACTTGCCCAGCTACAAGTTTCAAGAAGCACAGTGTCCTTACCTGATAGTGCTTTTGCTGATAATTTCTTCTCCTTCTCTCTCATCAATGTCGTTCCCTCAGTCTCCTTCAGAATATGAGCTCTTCAATTTCCCCCTCGCTCACGCAATATGTTTGGTCATTGTTTAATGCAAATCGTTGAGGGTCTTCGCACCGCTCTTATATCTTCGATAACGACAGATAGCCACAAGCTGATTCTAGTCATTGCTGATGGTATGGTTAAGGGCACCGGAAATACATTAACAACTCCTGAAATCTGTTTGGTCCATGATGACTTTGTTGTTGCCTCTCAAGGCATTGGACTTCAGTCTTACGTCGCCATCGTGGATGGTCAAAAGCATCATAACATGGCTAAAGTTTACTCCAGATTTACGATTATGATGACGCTACCGTCGAATTCTCGGAGTAGCAACGCGTGCCCATCGTCCTTGTCGCTAGATGTGGCAACCCTCTTGAAGCTGACGATGCGAAACTAGGCAATCGTGACAAGCGCAACAACCAAATTGAGCTGATGGCATTGTTGCAGAAGGTGATGTTCGATGACAGGATAACGACTTTCAAGTACGAATTTTTCAACTCGATTTGGATGGTAACTGGCGTTAGTCCAGATCGATACAAGTTGGTTTTATGTTTATGTGTGGATGCTGTTACCAAGGTTTCCCAGATTCCTCATTGAGGATGGACGGCTGTATGGTGCTTGACGAGCAAATTATTGGTCTTTGCGGCGGAACTAGAATTGCGAACATAGCGGAGACCTTTGTGGCAATTATTTTCACGACTAAAGCTTTCGAGTCCACGTTTGATGGTGTTGCTTGCTTTCAGTATGTATTATATCAAAGGGCAATGTTAGTATTGACATTGTGGAGCGCTACTCTGAGAACGTTGTCAGTACCCTTCACAAGAAAAATTGTCTCGGTGAAGATTGATATCTCACTACTCTCATGCTGAAGACACTCCTCAAGTGTAGGAACGTGTTTTTCCCTCAAGCTGTTTGTAAAATCATCGTTCACGATACCTTGCGCGCTCTTCTTTCTCAGTGGCGTTGTTGGATTGAACCATTTACAGCCTCACAGAACCTGTGTTGGTTCGAGACTTATGTGGTACTTCCTGCTCTTATTACTCTGGTGCGCGGCTAACATAGAGTAGCACAGGTTTACTAGGGACACAAAACCTTGGGTTCGCGCTCATGGCGATGTTGTTTGCAGTATGTGCCTCGCAATGTCTCAAAAGAAATGTACAGGTTGAGTCTGCGCCCTCCTCGTCTCAGCCCATGTTTTTCTCGTTTACCACCGACAATAAACTCATTTTGGGCATGACGCATATGAGAAAGCGAAGTTAATAACGCTGTACAGTATCGTGATAATGTCCCTCTCGCAGTCTTCAGCCTCATCATAACGATGTTGAGAGCATGTCGATCATCACAGAGGTAGAGAGGCTGGATGTTGGAGAGATGTTTTGCAGAGGGGCAGCTTTCGTGACTCCTTTGGCATGTAGATCATTTGGGTACATAGCAACGCATTTTGGAAATTGAAGTGGAGATGACTTAGACCTAGATAGGAACTCTGCAGCCACTGCTGGTGTCAATGTATGCCAAGAACAGACTTGAAGCAGATTTTCCGCTGGCGACTTTGGAATAGGCTACGGAAAAATGTATGAGAATAAATCAAATCTATCTCTATATCTACTGACCGAAGTCGACGTTTGAGCTTGCTCATGTTTAACGATTTTTTTCATGCCTTGATCGATCCTATAAATGGTTTTTCTACCCATGACTGTTGCTCCACAAAGACTACGATGTATGAGACGCAATATCCATGATCCATGAGCTGTTGATGGTGTAGATTTCCATTCTTGCATTGCTGTTAACTATGTAAATATAACTAGTGTATCATGTGTCCACTCAAGCAGATTCCTCGAGTTATTGTCATCGAAGAATTATCTCCCTGTTTTGTTGGTATCAATTGTCTTGCTCACAACTCGCTAGTCATGTGGTAGAAAATGAACCATAGTTATTATACCGTCTACATTAACTGGGGTGAACAACACCAAATGTTCTATCCATCATCGTGCCTCTTCAAACACTTCTTCACCCGGGGAGGTGGCTCCTCTATCATCTCGCGAAATATCTGCTTCACTGTCCCTATCTGACTCTGAATGACAGAACCTGAGGGTTTCGATTGTCATGGAATCTATACTTTCGTCTAAAGGACAGTCTGCTTCTAGCAAATTGAGTATCAACTGTGACACCTGGCAACACATGAATTAACAGTGATGATAGAGGTGCAGGGAAGAAGGATTTTAGCTTACAATGAATGGATAAATGAAGTATGGAAAGCTAGTACTCAGGATCAGTAAGGGAAAAATAGCAACAATAACAACATACTAGGTTAGGAGACTCAAAAGAAAATAAGGTGCATATTGGAAGAAAAAAGCAGCTTCCAGGCATGAGACAACTTTGAAAAGGATGAGTCCTACCCCACTGGTTTCATAGTCTATGCTTACCCAAGATACTGAATAGATCATCAATCAGATCAATAATGTCTAGTTTGGACTCACGGTATGTATAACAATATTCCATCGCGGTAAAACGCATACAATAAACGAGTCGAGGTTTGCATGTGAGAAATATGACTGCGTATTCCCTCACCAAAAGCCCTTTGTGTTTTGTATGTCATGGTGAACCTTATAATGATCAAGAGGACTTCGATTGCTGTCGTTGTTGCCCTGATAATTCTATTTTGTATGAGAATAAATATGCAAGTCAGTAAAATGAAATATGATAAAACACATACGCGAAGGCACTATCAAGACGGATTTGTATATTAAGAAGATGCGTTGGTTTCAGCCAGCAACTATGGAGAGGGGTTAACAGTCCAAAAACTGATTGGACATATACATAAACTATCATCAGAGACATTGCAGTCTGAGAAATACGATCAGTTGGTGGGTTAAATATCGTACTTTATTTCAAGCCTACCAGAATCTCAACTAATGTCGACCATCAGTCATCCCTATCGATCAGAAGTCAAATTCTACAAAACATACCTGCTGTCATGAAGTACACAATTAATGTGACTGAGATCCAAAAAAATCAATATAATGAATCCATTGGCATATATTTCTAGCTCTCTCACCAATAAAATCCTTGCGCCAAATCGCTCGAAGGCGTAGGACCAACAGACTCTTCACTACCGATGTATTCAACACCGTGATGAATCTATTGATATCAGGTACTCTTGTCCTTAAGAGTCATGATGAAACTTACTCAATACCGAGTGAAAACCCAAATGTACACCTAGCAAAAGGGTATGTCAGAGCGAGCAGCAGATACATTCAACCTGTACCACTAAGACGTCCTAGTCAATGAAGATTTCAAAGTTGAGTGAAGAGTAACATCTTACTGATCTTGATGCCCAGGTTTTATTGTCAGCTGGTGAAGTTGTTATCAATGTGCATTTGATTTATAATTTCTTCGTACTATATGAACTCAATCTGAAAATTTTGATGAGTCGTCTCATTCAGTAAAGTAAGAGTCACACTTACATCATGCCTGTCCAGTTAAATATCAGGACAGAGAAATAGATGATGTGCCGTTTTGACCACTGCCTCCTGAGGTTTCATATGTCAGTGGCAACAGCCGGTCATCAAATGAGAATCATGCCTGTGGAGGTACTGGACCTAGGCAAAAGAGATATGTGGAATCATTGTTAACCAATGGAAAGACTCACCTGTGAAGGAATGTGATAAATAAAATCATATAACATCAAAGTAGCAACAATGACTTGAAAAGACTTCAGCTGTTGCCTCGAGAACGATGAGATTAAGAACAGCATACTTTGGCCATAACGTCTATTTGACAGGAGCTTCAGATCATCAACGTAAAATTCGGGTGGTATTCCGTACTGATCAGCCATATGGGATATGCAGGAGGGAACTCGATGTAAAAAAATGGTTCCATTATATATCAACTGGTGTCATTAGACAAACATTCTATTCGGTTGTGCGGAGACCGAGAAATCTGATGAAGATCAAACATCTGATATCCAGTATCATGGATCAGTGCATTGTAGCTGTGGTGAACTGTGATGAAACTTGATCTCAGATGAGCCGTTCCAGCATCTCAACTTTCAACGATGGGTGATGGAAAATTATGATGACTGGAAGAACTCGGCCGTGGCTTGCATTATGCTCCAGACTTTACCATCCAATTGACAGCCGGTAACAGCCGGTAACAGACAGGTTCTGCAATGTTTCAAGCTGATCAAAGTGCTATTCAAGATATTGGTTCTATGTCAATCAGTGGATAATTGGCAATGCCCATCATTCTTGTCTTCGAGAAGCAAGATGATTTTTGATATTCAGTCAAGCCCCCACTTCTTTTCGTACATCTCGATGACACATTTTCAGGCTTCTCCTTGAAGCGTCTGCCCGTGCTCCTACCTTCAATTCGGACCACGACACCGCCACGAGGCGCTTTTCGGTGTTTTTTCTCACCACTTGTCTGCGCCTCAGACCTCAGTAGCCAGAGCGCTGTTCTGTTTTGACCTTTATGAGACAGTGACGAAGCCAGAGTTTGGACAGAGATTGACCTTCTCACCAGTCTTGATCACCCAACATCGTCTCTCTCTCCCCCTGTATTATCTGTTAGCACCCTCGATACACAAGGAACCTCGCTATACCTCCCAGTAAAGATAGAGACGACGGACACGTAGAGACGTGTCTCTGCCCAAGCCCTTCTAGACTGTGGTGCCACTGGCAGCTTTGTCAACTTCAAGTTTGTACAGACTCACCACCTACACACACAAAAACTCTCCCGACCCATCACCATCTTTAATGTCAATAACAGCCCAAATGAAGCGGGGAACATAACATGCGAAGCTTGATTGATACAAATCCTCCTCACGGCCAAGGAGTGACTGTTCTACTGTGAGAAGTTCTGCATCGCTGTATGCATAGAAGAAAATCAATTAGATGAACCGAAATGAAACCTTCCAGAGACGCATTCGAAGGCATCAGGCCCACTCAGGAATTCTCCTCCTGTTCACTCTGAGTGACATGGCTTCGATAGGACCACTGACAATGGCCAGGAACAATGTTCTCAGGGTCCAGAAGAAACAAATTCTTCTTGCAGCCGACTTCAGAGTTATTGTTATTTGAGAGCTCTGGTCTTTCCAGATGACCTGCACAAGGGAGATGGACATGGTAAACGGAGAGCATGTTACACTGTCTGGGAGCGTCAAGCTAGAAATCGCGGTCACCACGCTCGGTATACTGGAAGAAAACATTTGTGTGGCTGTCTGCACCTACGAAAGAGGGACTAGAGGGTTGGGCATAGGCTGGGATTGGAGATTGGAGATTGTGAGCTCTGCTGAAGAGAGTGATCGTACAGTGCCGTTCTAGGTCATGAATTATCTCCTGGGTTCCCACGCTTTTGACTCTAAGATGTTCGGGAGAAGCTGAGTCGTTGGCATATAATAGGAAGCATTTGAAGAGCACTGAGTATTTCGAATCAGTGAGCATTACTCAAGTGGAACTCTAAGTGTTTCGTTTGGCTTTGTATACTTTCTTGTGGCATTTCGTGGACTCATATCTCATGGATGACTTACTAAGAAGCAGTTTACATGAAATCCCTTCGTCTTCCCACAGGAGAACTCGACCAGCCATCTAGCCTTTCAAATTACTGATGCAGGCAAGTCCATTCCCCCATCCTTGATCCTCTTGCTCATCTTTTCACAGACCACAGCTTTCCCAACAAGTAACTCACTTCCCTCGCCAGCTCTCTTGGCTGTCTCTCCCGAAGTCATCAAAGCTACGGAAAACCCGTGGGCATCTGGTGCACAGGTATGATCGCTTCCATACGCATATATGAACGAAACACAAGCTCATTGCTCTTTCTCTGCACAACCATCATCGCCTACATTCTCCTCTATGGCTACCCCCATTTTCATGCTGACAACACGACCACCCTCGCCCAGCAAAATGCCGACTCCAAAATCCTATCTCAGATTCCATTCTAGAATCCTGTTTTTCCGATAAAACCAAGTCCTTTATCTGTCTTACTGCCCTCGATCTGCTTCTTCGCAAACCAGTGAGTACATACAACAAACTACCAAGCTTATATACTAAGGAAAAATTCTAGAAGGTTTTGAACCTTTAGCTGGATCACAACGTCGGCTTGATATTCCAACAGCTTCATCGTCCTACTGCCCACGAGGCTTCACGCGACCCTTGTTTACCCTACCACCACCGATCCACCATCCCACGTCGATCTCTCCCCTACTCTCACAAGTGGAGTCCTAGGGCAAAGTGGCACAGCCCCTTAACTGGCATAAGGGGTGCCAACAACTTTAGTTACCTTGCTGCTACTGCTGCTGCGAGTTGCTCGAGCATGCAAAGGAGTGGTGAACGGAACGACCAAGATCACAGCCCATGCATCGTCACTCAAGAGCCGTTGAAGGAGGAGGAGGAGGAGGAGAAGGAGAAGGGTGATGTGACACCATGCCTCGTTTCTGTGAATATATGCATTGAGAACCGTTGCTTCCTTGGACAAATGCAGTCAGACAAGAACTAGACGATTCTCTGGCGCCTCTTCATAATCGGAAAAAAAGCAACTTTCGTCACATCATACTTGCACTTTTAAAAAACTCAAATAAAAAAATGAGAACAGTCACTGGAGGATGAGTGGGATTTAAAAATGTCCATCAATGAGTAATGTGTCGTGTCATCCATTGTTCTCGAGAACCGAGATGTCCACCGTGATTCAACCCAAGTCATTGTCTCTCTCTCCTGACCCTATGACAACCATGGACTGACTATCTTTCCAGAATAACTTTACGGCGGTATAGTTTCAAAAAGGCAGGTATTACGGAAACACACGGGATCAAAATTGAACAGGTGTACTAACAAAGTTCAGACACCCGATCAAGCGTCACTAAACTATTTTACCCGATCAAAATCCATCTATCCCTAAAGTATCAGGAAATCTGGCTTTCTTTGAAGGAGGAACTCCAGTTCTCTGTGTCAATGATAACCCTCAAGTGATATCATTTCCATTGTCTGCAATGGTACCTTCTCAAAAGCAAAACTATGACAGTCAGAGGAGACATTCTTAGATGAAGCTGGGTTGACTTTTTTTATTCAAAAAAAAAACAGATGTTCAAGCTCTTGGTGATGAAGCTGAAGAACAGATAATTGCTGCACAGGAGCAAAATTCTCCAAGAATATTTCGTAACTTGGACTCTCCTGTTTGTGATAGAATTTCGAGTTGAAACATCTCCAGACGTTATCATGATCATATCTCGTTCAACTGCTATCAATAAATCCTCTACCTATGACTGCTGCTCCACAAAGACCACGATGTATGAGACACAATATCCATGGTTCATGAACTGTCGATGATTTAAATTTCCATTCTTATTTTATTCTCAACTATTCCTCGAGTTATGATCATCCATAACTATGTCGTGTATCTTGCATGATCTCCTTATTTTGTTGGTATTAATTATCTCGCTCAATTCACCACAAATCGATGATCATGTAGTGGAATACAAACAGACAAAACAAGGGTCCGTACACAATATACATCCAACATTATCTACTGGGATAAACCATGGGAAATATCTGCTTCAGTGTCCCCATTGGAATCAGAATGACGGAACCTGAGAGATTCCATTGTCATGGAATCTATACTTTCGTCCAAAGGACAATTTGCTTCGAGTAAATTGAGTATCAACCGTGACACCTGAACAACACGCAAATCAGCGGTGATGATATAAACACAAGGAATAAATAATTTAGCTTACAATGAAGGGATAAATGAAGTATGGAGTGCTAATAATTAGGGTCAGTAAGGGGAAGAGTAGAAACAATAAAAACATACTAGGATAGGATAGCCAAAATTAAATCAGGAAGGTCAGGAGCAGCAGCGTGCAGACTTATGAAGACTTTGAAAAGAATGAGTTCCAGCCCACTAATTCTATGGTCTAGGCTTACCCAAGAAACTGAATAGCTAGACTATCAGCTAGATTAATAATATCTAGTTTTCGACTCACGGTATGAATAACAACGTTCCATCACGGTAAAATACATACAATAAACGAGTCGAGGTTTTCATGTGAGAAATGCGGCTACGTATTCCATCACCAAATACCCTCTGTGTTTTGTATGTCACGGTGAACCTGATAAATGTCAAGAGGACTTCAATTGCGGTTGCTGTTGCCCTGATAATGCTTTTTTGTATGAGAATAAGTATGCAAGTCAGCAAAGTGAAATATGCTAGGACACATACTCAGAGGCGCTACCAACTTGGTTGTATATATTATCAAGATGCGTTGGATTCCCCCAGCAACCATGGCGAGGTCCTGGCACTCCGGAAATTGAGCTGTAATATGTGCCAATTATGTCGCAGACATCAAAGTCTGAAAAATACGATCAGTTGGTGGATTAAGTATCGTATTCTCTTTAACGCCTACCAGGATTTCGGCTAATGTCGACCATCAAATCATCTCTATTCATCGGAAATCAAAATTTGTAGAACATACCTGCTGTCATGAGATATAAAATAAGTGTGACTAGAATTGAAAAATGTCAATACCACAACTCCGTTGGCACATGTTTCTAATCCTCTCACCAATCAAATTCTTGTTCCAAATCGCCCGAAGGCGCAGGACCAGCAGAATCTTCACTACTAATAAAGTCAACAATGTGAAGAAGCTATTGACATCAGCTACTCTAGTCCTTAACAGTCATGATGAAACTCACTCGATAGCTAGTGAATTAACAAATAGACACCTATTAAAGGGGTGGGTCAGAGCGAGCAGCAAATACATTTGACCGATACCACTAAGACATCCTAGTCAATGAATATATCAAAGCTGAATTAAGAGTAATGTCTCACTAATCTTGATGTCCAGGCTTTATCGTCAACTGGTAAAGTTGTTATCAATATTTTAATTTATGTCAGAAAATTTATTCATACTATATGAACGTATTCTAAAAAGTTGGATTAGTTGTCTTATCCAATAAATTTAGAGAGTCACACTTACATCATGGATGTCCAGTTGATTATCAAGGTAGAAAAATAAATGACATGCAGTTTTGACCACTTCCTCCTGAGATTTCATATGTCAGTAGCAATAGTTGGCCATTGAATGGGAAACATGCCTATGGAGGTACTGAATCTAGGAGAGAACAAATATATGGAGTGATTATTTACAAATGGAAAGACTCACCTGTTGAGGGATATGATAGATAAAATCATATAGCATCAAAGTAGCAATTATGACTTGAAAATGCTCCAGCTGTTGCTTTAAGTAAAATAGAATGAGGAATAGCATACCTTGGCCATAATATGAATGTGACAGGATTTTCAGGTCATCAACGTAATCTTCTGGTGATAGTCCATACTGATCAGTCATTTGAGTGGAATATACAGAAGGGAGGTATTTTGTATGAAACCTGATAACCATGGTTCGACTATATATCATCAAATGGTGTGATTAGACAAGTATTCTATTTTGTTGTGTGCAGACCAAAAAATCTGATGAACATTCAACTTCTGATATCGTCAAACCAGTATCATGGATTGAAGCTGTGATGAAACTTGATCTCAATTGAAACTGATGAGCCATTCTAGCATCTCAACTTTCACGATGGGTGGTGGAAAAATATGATAATTGAAGAAATTCGGCTGTGGCTCACATTATTCTCCAGGCTTTGCCATTCAATGAACACAGCTGGTGATAGACAGGTTCTGCAAAGTGTCAAGCTGCAGGAAATTCTATTCAAGCTATAGGTTCTATGTCAATCAGTGGATACTCGGCGGTGTAATGTTCATCATTATTGTCTTTGAGAAGCAAGATGTCTGATAAGTCACATCTTTGATATTCATTGAAGCCTCCACTTCTTTTCTTTACATGCCGAGGCTTCTCCTGTTACCCCTTGAAGCGTCTACGTAGCTACTGAAAAATCGATTGAGATATGATTGGTGAGAAATCATGTCATGGTGGCTGTGTTATGCGAAACGCTTTTCTACATCGATCGGACAGTGACGGCTTTTTGTCTTGTCAACGCTACGTTGTGCTTAAAGGGGAACAAAGTAAGCGTCGGGACAGAGATCGCCCTCCTCACCGGTCTTGACTATCCCAACATCGTCTGCTCTTCTCGTCTGCCAACTTACCCTCTCCCCAGGTGAAGTTTCAGGAGGGCTTTGAGCCTCGCACAAAATACTGCTTTTTCTTTGAGCTCGCCACCGGCAAAGAGTTCTTTGACTGCGTCCTCGCAAAGGGCAAGTTTACTGACCACGACACCATCGTCTGCTCCGTCCTCAATTCCGTCGACTACTTCCTCCACCACGGCATCGTACACTTTCCTTTCTCATCCTTTTCCCTTCACCTACTTGACAGATCCAAGAACATCCTCTGCCGCTCCAGTGACCCTGACAGTGACATTGTCATCGTCGACTTTGGCATGCAAGTCCATTTCCCACCCTCGATCCTCTTGTTCATCTTTTCACAGAGAAAACCTCGTCCATTCCCCCGGTAAGTAACTTCCACATGTATACACACGCGAAACACAAGCTCATTGCTCTCCTTCTCTGCACATCACCTATGTTCTCCTCTGCAGCTATTCTCCTTTTCGTGCCGACAACACCACCGTCCTTGCCCAGCAAAATGCTGACCCCAAAATAGAATTTCAGGGTCCGTACTGGAACCTCACTTCCAGTGAAGCCAAATACTTTATCCGATGTCTCGCCGCCCTCGATCCGCTCCATCGTCCTACTATCCAGGAGGTTTTACGCAACCCTTGGCTTACCAACACTGACACCACCAACCCCATTGACATGCCATCCCATATTGATATATCCCCGACCCTCAGATAAAATTTGAGTCCTAAAGCAAACTGGCACAGCGCCTTTGACCGGTATAAGGCAAGTCTAGATGCCATCAACGATTCATGGACCCTGTATATTGTGTCTCACACATCTTTGTTGAGCAGCAGCCATGGATAAAAAACCATTGATAGAATTGGATGAGATAAGAAAGCCTGATAACAGTGTCAACAAAGATGATTAGGATCATGATAACTTTTGGAGTTGTTCAAATTCTGTTACAAACGGGAGAGTGTGAGTTACAAAATGTTTTTTTTTAGTTTAACAAAAAAGGCTAACCCACCTTCGTCTAAGAATATCTCCTCTGAACTGGCATTATTTTGCTTTTGGGAAGGTGCCATTTGCAGACAATGGAAGTGACATTGGTTAAGAATTGTCGTTGACACAGAGTCGGAGTTCCTCCTTCAAAGAAAGCATACTTTAGGGATAGATGGACTTTGATCGGGTAAAGTAGTTCCGTGCCCAGTGACACTTGATCGGGTGTTTGAACTTTGTTAGTACCCCTGTTCAGATTGCCTTTTTGAAACTATACCGCCGAATAGTTGGTTACCTCATGTGCAACTTTGGGAAGATAGTTAGCCATAGGGTCGAGAGAGAGAGAACAAGACTGGTGTGATGGGCTGGACATCTCAGTTCTCGAGAACATTGGTATATGAGGATGACACGACATATTATTGGGTATTTTTATATCTCAATCACCCTCCAGTAACTGGGTGACTTCCCATAAGCAGTCTGAGAAAATCTGAGGTCACAGATTTTCTCAGACTGCTCCATGCTGAGATGCTGAGCATGTTAAGACTCTAGACCACAAGGGTGAATATATGCTTCAACCTTAAGCCTATGTCAACACTTGATATCTCTTCACCCCTTTGCAAAGGGTCCAGTCAAGGTTTTTAGAAGAGTTATATTGAAAGGATGAATATTGAGACTATTAGTCATACTCTCACAAGTTAGTCCAAAGACTGGAGAGAATGAGGGGTTTCAAGAGAAGTAGGTTTTCAGATGAACCACAGAAAGAGAGAACTTGCCATTCCCTTCTCTTTCTGGATTGTATTTATCCTAACTAGTGACATCACAGGAACTACTATCCTAAGTACTAGTGAGTAACAGTGAGTAACTAGTTGAGTCAGAGTCTATAAATGGGTTAGTCCAAGATTTCCCCATTTATCCTAAAGTCCATAACTATTATAAGATTTGTCCATAATTACCCCAAGGTTTATCCAACATTTCTCCTGCAGTCCAATGTTTATAATTAGTCTAATCAAGTCCAAAGTCCAACCTAATCTTGATGTGCTGACACATCATCCATTGCATCATCTCTGTCTTTCTCATCTCTTATTGCCATCATCTCTTCTACCATCTATTTATTATCAGTCCAGGGCTGATAATAGTTGTAATCCCAATGTAATTCCATAACAGAGCATAAATTTCAAATTTCAAGGCATCCTAGACTTTCCTAGATATTGCCATCTAAAAAGAATGCAAAACCCTCTCTTAGACTTTTTCAGATATCAATTTTCCTTTTTTAGAGTACTATACCATATATAGGTATCCTCTTCATTACACCATAGACAAATAACTGTCAAATGAAGTCACAAGGTTTGATGTCAAGTGATCTATTAGATTAATCAGCTATGCCAGTTATATGCATGACACTTATTACACTGATCTAATTTTTTTAAAAATCAATAATTTATGCACTGACTTGATTCTCAATACTGTTTACCTATACCACAGATCCTGATAACCCTTACATATATACACCTAGATACTCTCTCATTGACACACAGTATCTTCAGTACATTGAAATATTGAAATATGAATGGGGGAAGGTACAAATAGATGATGAACACAAACTACTTATTCTACTTATATACCTGTCTAGAGCAATAGAACATGAAATAATAAAGAATCACATGCATTGTGCAGGCTCACATGAGACCCAAATTCCAACATGAGAGTCTTTTCCAGTCTGAGATAGCAGCAATAGAGGAGACTTCAGGGTCAGCTTGATGTGGAAAAACTTGGGTGGTCAAAGCAACAACAGTAGAGTACTTTATGAGAGAATGAGAGGCAGTACTGCAGAACCAAATAGAAGATTTAAGACTGAGACTCAAACAAGCAGAACTCCAGTACAATGATAATTCTCACTATTTTTATTTATTTATTTAATTTTTAATCAATGATTTTTTAATACAAAGTCTGCAGTAGTCTACTGATGTAAGGACTTAGACTGAGGCGTCTTAGAACTACTCCTAGTCTAAGTTGACAAGGAGAACTTGATGGAGTTCTTATTGATTGTGGTACACTATTTATACATGTTCTGTGTTTACTTCTATTTATAAACTCCCATGCATCTCTCTTTGGTTGTTCCATCTTGTGTGTCCACCGATTTCCTAATTAAAAGAAAAGAAAAGAAAAAGAAAATAAATAATGACTTAGCTGTTTTGGCTATGTCATGACACCACCCCCCTCTCAAGATTCCTTGTCCCGAGGATTTTCATAGTTCATAGTATGGGTCGCAAATATTTCCTATTTTGTCATCATCTTCTTCTGTCCATTCCTTGAGCCCTGAATTTTCCTGCTCGATTTCTCCTTCTTCCTCTTTTATTGTTTCCATAGTTCTTTGCCCTCTCGTTTGTCTTTCTTTCCACTTCCTCCAGTTTCTTTCTAATCTTGCCCAGTATTCTTCATCATACCTCTTGTCTGACCATCCAAATAGTTTTCTTGCTGTGAATCTTCCTGGTAATTCCCCTTTCTGGAATGTCCCTTCTTTCTTTTTCTGTCTTCTGACATCTTCCATGTCTCTTCTATATTCCTTTT
>Ga0153952_1000212_pt1 | contig 18161 bp, 18 predicted proteins | sample TSNJ036MetaG_FD_104746 | JGI IMG/M metagenome (GOLD analysis project Ga0153952, IMG submission 104746) | Attine ant fungus gardens microbial communities from New Jersey, USA - TSNJ036 MetaG | ecosystem: Host-associated > Fungi > Mycelium > Unclassified | place: USA: New Jersey, Wharton State... | reverse complement strand
TATATTCCTTTTTGTTGTCTGTAATTTTTCTTATATTTATAATATCAGAATGTGCTTCGGCATGGGCCGCATCATAATCTTTAATCCCTTGAATCAGTTCTTGCTTAGCCAATTTTTCAGAGCTGCCATTTGCTTTTGCCATCTTTGATAATTCTGCATAATCCCATGCCATTTTATGTTCCTCCATAAATTCTTATTTTGCTAATTCTATATAAAATTTATTTTATTGTTTTTCTAAAATCAATAAGCGTATAAATATCATCAAATACCTTGTAGATCCTTTATTTGCCTATTCTTCCAATTACAGTAAAAATTTCCCCCTATTCATTGCTTCAATAGCCTATAGCTACTTCCCGCCCTTCCTTCTTCTACTCTTCAGGCATATACAGCTTGATTTCCTTTATCATAGACTTCTTCAAGTCACGCTTATCCCTGTCATTCATTTTATCATAGATTTTGTCAAATGAAATAAGAATCTTATAAATCGTCTCCACATTCATAGGCTCCTGCTCTGCGGCGGGGTATCCGAAAAACGCAAGGCATGTCATTTTCATGGCATAATCCTTGCGTTTGCATTTCTATTATTTTAGCGGTATACAGAACTTACATAAATGTTGATTGATTTTTCCCATTGTATAGCGTTCAATAATGGGAGGCAAACAAATTTGACGTTTCAATTTTTTAAATTTGTCCATATGTCTTGAATTCCTCTATCATCCTGTCCATCTCATTTAACTCCAGCAACACAGGCTCTCCAATGATTTTCGACTTGTGGTAGATCTCACAGCAGAATTCAATCTGTTCTGCAATATTAAATGCATTGTGGATATCCTGAGATCCGGCAAGCAGGCCATGGTTGGCAAGAAGCACCGCATTGCGTTCCCGCATAGCTCCAAAAGCATTCTCAGCTAATTCCGTTGTACCAAAGCTCGCATATTTTGCACAACGTACATCATGTCCTGCATATGCCACCAGGTAGCTTATTGCAGGCAGATCTTGACGCAGTGAAGCCAGAACTGTTGCATAAGTCGAATGTATGTGCACCACCGCATCTATATCTTCACGCTTTCGGTAGAAGATCCCGTGCATGGAAAACTCGCTTGAAGGTTTTCGATCACTTTCTATAATAGTGTAGTCCTCCACATCCAACACTACCACATCCTCAGGTCTGGTTTCGAAGTAACTCAAACCTGACGGAGAGATAGCCATTAACCCTGTTCTTCGGTCAAATACACTAATGTTTCCACCAGTTCCTTTCGTCAGTCCAGCGGTGACCAGTTTTTTCCCATACTCGACGACAAACTCTCTTTCTTCTTTCATCCTCATGGTAATCCTCTTTAATTATAGATCGTTTCTTCTAATTTCTTTATCTCATCCTGGGCATAAAGTAAGAAATCGTGGAATTGATCCAAGTCCTGCGTCAATTTTGTATTGAAGAATACTTTTACCATCTCACAACCTAATTGAGGACCGGTAATAAAGCCACCCATAGACAGCACATTCGAGTTGTTGATTGCCCGGGACATTTTCGCTGAATACACACTTTCACATACAGCAGCGCGAATACCCTTAAAACTGTTCGCAACCTGTGCCATTCCCATGCCGGTTCCGCAAAATAACAAACCATATTCGAATTCGTTATCTTGTATCCCTTTACACACTTCCGGCGCAATGTGGAAATAATCTATCGGAGTATCAACACTTTTGGTACCAAAATCTACATATTGGATTTTTTCGTTCTTCAGGTACTCTCTCACTGCTTCTTTTAAAGCAAAACCAGAGACATCTGCACCAATCGCTACTTTCATAGGCTCCTCCTTACTTAATTATCAGCAAAATTCCTGCCACTAAATCCATTCATTTTATTGACCCTTCGCTTTCGTAGGTTTACTTCTTAAAATCCATAAGCTCGAACAGTGTATGGTCTTTCTCTATAAATGCAATGGTCAGCTCATCATTGCATTTATATGGTCCGAAAATCGGTTTATAATTTTTGATCAGTTCATCAAAATTTTCCACCCTAACTGCAACATGTGTCCTCATTTGCAGCGCGTCCGGCAGACAGCTTCCGGATTCATACCGCAAATATTCAATATTAAACTCTGTTTCATCCGGATTTGTAAGATATACTTTAAGTTCTTCATTGTAACTTTCATTATCTTGTTTGCGGGTAGTTGGTACACCTATATGCATTAGTTTCATCACAGACCTCCCTCATTTACTTTTTTCGTTTCTTACTTCTTGAAAAAGTTCGTAAGCTTCATTTACATTCATTTCCCCGTGTACGATCCCTTTAACAGCCATTGCCATACCCTCTGGCGAAGTGGACTGAAATACGTTTCGACCCATGTCAACTCCTTTAGCCCCCTCCTGAATCGCCTGATATGTCATCTGCAGGGCTTCCTTTTCCGCCAGCTTTTTCCCGCCGGCGATTACTATTGGTACCGGACAGGCTGCAGTGATTTTTTCAAAGTCTTTACAATAATATGTTTTGACAATTTGGGCACCTAACTCTGCCAGCATTCGGGTTGCCAACAGGAAAAACTTGGGTGTACGTTCCATCTGTTTGCCAACAGCAACAACTCCAAGGACTGGAATGCCATAGCGGTTGCCTGTATTAATCGCAGTTATCAGATTGTTCAGGGACTGGCATTCATTCTCTGAGCCAATGAAGGTCTGTACTGCCATGCAATCAGCATCCATACGAATAGCATCTTCGATATCAACGCCAATTACCTCCAGACTCATGTCATCTTTCAGAACCGATGAACCGGCACTACAGCGCAATGCCACTCCTTTTTGATGTTTTGGCATAATCATCGAGCGCAGCGCTCCTCTGGTTGCCATTAATACATCCACATGATCAATAAGCGGAGGAATCGTCAGATCCACCCTTTCAAGTCCTCTTGTCGAACCCATCATGTAACCGTGGTCAAACGCCAGCATAACAGTTCTTCCATCCTTGCTGTCAAAAATATTCGACAGCCGCTTTTTCATTCCCCAATCACAATGATCCATACCTTTTACATGAAAAGACTCTTGTGGCAGGGCAATCCCAATGCCATAATCCTTTCCAATCCCAACCATTTCATTATCGGGCATAATTCGCATTCCCCTTTCTTTAAGATGCACTTTCGGAGGTTATAATCATAAAATACCTCATGAGAATTTCCTCCTTTACTGTTTGATAAAGGAAGCCGACCGTGCCGGCGTATCCCAAAGCCGTATATATTCATCATTCCACTTTGCTATATTCAGCTGAAAACCAGCCTGTTCCTGGACTGTCAAGAACTCACCAATCATGTTTGCAACAACCTGAATACCCAAATTACCCAGATAATTGACACAATCCCGATAAAGTATAAACATCTCCATAAGCGTTGTTGCTCCTGAACCATTGATCATCACAAATACCTGATCACCGGAAGCTAATGGCAAATCTTTGACTAACGCTTCTGCCATAATTTCGATGGTTTCTTTCGCAGTTTTCATTGGCATACGGCCGCCGCCACCTTCTCCGTGCTGCCCCATACCAATTTCCATATCAAATTCGCCCAGATCACCAAAAGCATACCCGGTTGCCGGATGTGTTGCGCATCTTGCAGCAACTGCTATCGTTGCCATTTCATCTGCATATTGCTGCGCAATTGCGGCAATCTCATCAAGACTCTTACCTTCATTTGCTGCCGCCGCACAGATATGATACAGGGGTACTGCTCCACCCAATCCTCTTCTGTCATCCGCATTTGAACGCGGTGCATTTGATATGTCTTCTTGTGTAACAACTTTTCTAACATTTAACCCTGCTTTGCCGGCAAGCTGCATGGTTACATTCGCACACAGCATGTCCCCGGCATGGTTCAGTACCAGAAACAACACACCATGCCCCTTATCGGCAAGCTTAAGTGCCTGCAAACATGTCTGAGGATCTGGTGCTGCAAAGATATCACCAGCTACTGCAATATCCAGCATGCCTTCGCCAACAAAACAACTAAGCGCCGGCTCATGTCCAGTCCCTCCCAATGAGACAATGGTAACGCGGTTTGCGTCTTTAAGCTTTTTGTTAACAACCATTCGTTCAGACACAAGCTCAATAATGTCGTCATAGGCTAAAGAATATCCTTCCAGGAGATCTTGCGTCAATTCATCTGGATTATCAATAAATTTTTTCATTGTTTTTATCCCCCTTTTTTATTGGGTTTTCTTATTTACTAACCTCTAATGCTGCAGCAAACCCCTCAAATAACATAGTCATAGATACGGCTCCGGGATCTGGAAATCCAATGGTGCGCTCTTTATAGTTTTTCGCACGTCCATATTTTGCAACATAACCTTTTGACCCTTCTGCGCCTGACTTTGCACTTTCCGCTGCCTGGCGCAGAATTGTCGCAGCATCACCATCTGATGCCTCTAACGTTTGGATAGCAGGAACCAATGCATCCATCATTGTCTTATCACCAACCTTCGCACCTGACATATTGCGCAGTTGCTGATACCCGTTAAATATCATTTCTTTCATAGATTTTACGTTAAACTCATCATCTTTTTGTTCGCTTAAAAACCCGCCTAAAAAAATCCCGTATAATGTACATGCACTACCGCCCGGAGTCGACAGTATTGCCAAACCCAAATCAGCAAAAAGTTCATTGCTTCTCTGGTAATCTTTATTTGCGTATGAGATCATACACTCTGCGATTTTTTTCATTGTAATTCCGTGGTCACCGTCGCCTATAACCGCATCAAGATGATTTAGTTCCTCCGCAGCCAATATTAATCGATTCCCGGCTGCCGTTAACATACTACTCCAAATTTTTACTCTGCTTATGATAATCCCCCTTTCTGCCAGCACTTAACACTACAAAGTCGTGAGCGCTATGGAAATACTCCTTTTCAACCTGACACAACGATATTTTCTCATTGAGACTCTTTATTAACCGCCATATGTGAGCGCAAGTTTACTGAAGAAATCCTCAAAAATATAGCGATAATTTGCCTTACTATATACCTTGATCGGCCTTGCTGTTAAAACGGGAAAATTCATATTACCCTCCACTACCTGGGAAGCAGGCTCCAGGCAATACTCAAACTCATGTGGTTCAAGAGCGATCCCTACAGCGACCATGTCAGCCAAAAACCAGCTTTCACCAGCAGGCCATCCTGGAACAAACGGATTCTCACTAAAATGCATGCTTCTGTCTATGATCTGTTGAAACAAATATTTTCCAATTTCTCCGTATGGTTTTACTTTGTGCTGAAGTTCTGCAAAACTTACTTTTATACCAATATAACATTTTGCATTGATACTGCTGACCGGGCACTCGGAGGACATAATTAAATTGGCAGCTTCCACATCATTGTTTAAATTAAACTCTTTTACGCCTCCTGGAAGCGATCCCCCTCCAATCCAAATGAGTGTCAACCGCTTTGCAACCTCTGGTTTCTTCTTAATTGCAAGTGCCAGATTGGTAAGCGGACCAAGCCCCAGGTAGCAAAGCGGCATCACATCATCCTTAAGCGCTTCTTCAATAATAAAGTCAACACCCTCATTATCCTGTTCTTTAAGACAACTCAGCTGGTTTTCGGCACCTCGGAAACATTTCACCTGCTCTTCCAGTTCCATAAGTTTCAAAATGCGTTTTACTTCCTGATAACTGTCCTCCATGGAACCCGGCCCGCGCATATCCGCATAATGTGTAGCAACAATCCCTTTTACATTTAGTTTCGGTGACAACAAAGCATATACAATTGCAAATTGATCATCACATTCACATGCTGCATCTGTATCGATAATTACTCTCATTTGTTTACTTTCATGTACTTTAAAATCATAATTACCCATATTCTCTCCTCCTGATATATAACATTTAGTTTGTAATAGAAATGCAGTCTTCCTCAGACAGCTTTTTGATAATGCAGTAACTATTGACCATAAATTATTTTTAGTTTTGCAAACATATCCTCAAAGGCATAACGATAATTCAGCTTACTGTAAACTTTTATCTGTCTCGTGATTCGTTCCGTAAATATATGACAATCCTCAGTATAAAACGGTGCCGGTTTCCACTCGAAATAATAGTCATGCGGTTCAAGTGCTATCGCTATGGCCGAAACATCCACAATACACCAGCTCTCACCAATCGGCCATTGTGTAATGGTAGATTGCCAGCTATTATTAGCACAGTTTCTTTCATTCCCTTCGACAATTTGTTCGAATAAATACCGGCCAATATCACCACATTGCAGTAGTTTGTCCTGAAGTTCAGCAAAACCGATTTTCATCTGATTATAACCTTCAATATCGATAATACTGAGCGGAATATTCGACAGCATGACTTGATTTGCTGCTGCAATATCATTACTGAGATTGTATTCATAAGCTCCATCAGGACCACAAGGACCGCCAATCCATATAATATTCATCCGTTCGCAAATCCGTGGTTCTTTTTTGATCGCAATTGCCAAGTCTGTCAGAGGACCAATAAATACACCATAGAGCGGCTTCGGATCATCTCGCAGAGCCTCCTCAATAATAAAATCTGCACCCGCTGATTCCTGCTCAGGAGCATCCTTAATGCATTTTTTTGCTCCTTTTAAAATGTTAACCTTACCAGAAAGACCCATGTGTTCAACAATCTTACAGCATTCAACATAGCTCTCTTCCATTGCGTTTGGTCCGCGCAGATCACCAAAATGAGCCGCAATGATGGCTTTCATTTCGATTTTTTGTGACAGCAATGCATAAGCAATTGCAAATTGATCGTCACACTCACACCCCGCATCTGTATTAAGAATCATTCTAATCTGTCTGTTTTTTGGTACACTAAATAAAAATTTACCCATTACATTTCTCCTTTCAAAAACCGTTTATTATTTTTACACTACTGCTCTATCGACCTTAAAAAATCAAATCCCCAGTCCGCAGCAAATTGCTTGAAACTATCCTGCGTTATTTCCGGATTGAAATATTTAATCAAGCTTGTTTTAATTACTTTATCTGTAAATACAATATTCTGACCACTGTCGGTTCTTTCATACCATTCTCTTAATTCATCACCTGTAAATACATTTACATTGGAAGCCGTTACATAAGTCGGACCATCTTCACTAACAGGTGTCCCAATCACAGCATTTACAACATTCGATAGAGTCATCGCGTTATCAATAAGATGCTGTCCGCCTCTGCCGATCCTGATAACACCCTTGTCAAACCACTCCTGCTGCGACTGATAAAAGTCACAAGTACCAAGCAAAATTGTATCTTCCTTTCCAGCATTGGAAATTGAAGTTGCCATAGCTTCAACACCACCCATGGCATATGTACCAAGATTAATCATGCCGTCAAGATCCGGATGCGCTGCCATAAAACTTTCACAGGCTTTTGCAGTTTCAGCTGCATCCGCTAAGCCCCGCGCTTCTGCAACAATCTCAAAACCAAATTCTTCAGCTGCTTTTTTTATCCCAATGTCACGGTCATCTCCGCCGACATCGCCCACTTCGAGATTAATAACCGCACATTTCGTCATACCCTGTTCCGCAAGATATTTACCAACATCATAAGCTGCCCCGGCATCATCTTCTGTTGTGTACCCGCAATAATACGGATTTTGTTCCAATATACCCTGGATTTCCGAATCCCTTACAGAACGGTAGACGGTACCAAAGTAAACTTGTGCCTCTTCACACATTTTAGCTATTGTGGGTAATATCGAATCGGTAGTGGGCATAAACATAATCCCGTCAACATCTAATGCCAGCATTTGCTCAATCATGTCGATAACACCATCCGGGGTATATTGCATTGGCACATATACCAGTTCACCACCACAGGCATTGACGATTCGTTCAAGGTTAATTCGGTAACAATCTTCAGCTGCGCCATGAACTGATAAATCATAACATGCTATTTTAAATGGTTCAGGCAATTCTCCAGCATCCCCAGATGCAGTGCCATTTGATTCAGATCCTGCTCTATCAGAGGAGGACTCAGACTGCGCTTCGTTTTCGTTTGCCGTTTGATTTTGTTGTGACTCAGAGGCACAACCTGCAATTGATACAATAATGAGCAGAAGTGCAACGACTGTTTTTAACAAGTTTCCTTTTTTTCTCATTTTTTTCATCCTTTCTTTCATGCGATAATTTTTTGTTTCTCTTTTCGCACCGTTCTCCTTCGCCTCCACTCACGCAAGCGATTTGTGTTTTCAGTAACGCTCATTACTATTAGCAGAAACACTCCCAACGTAATATCTTGCGTACTGGCCGGAAGTCCGAATGCGATTAAGCCATTAAAAATAATATTCAGTGAAATAACTGCAATAAAAAGATTTAGTAAAAGGTTATTGCAAAAGCGGTTCAAACTAATTCCTATCATTACAGCAATCAGCGGCCTGAAAACAAGGGCTATCGTTGACATCCCTACTCCCCCAAAACCGATCGAGCCTGAATAGCAGGTATATAGAATTGTTGCAAAACCAACAAAGACACCACTTATTACAAATGCCAAATACTTTATTTTGTTAACCTTGATACCAACTTGGAACGCTGTCAGCTCATTATCTCCAACCAGCTTAATATGGATGCCAAAGACTGTATAATTGTAGATCAGATAAAACAGTGCAGCTGCTACAACTGTAAATATGTAATTGTATGGCGGAGCCCCAATGAACGAAACTTCCGGCTTGACAAAAAGCACCATCGTTGTCGTTCGACGCATTGCCTCGATGCCAAAATACTCAAGAATCATGACCAGACCTATGGATAAAATAATGGAGGGAATTCTAAGCAGCCGATAAATACCCCCTTTCAGTGCTGCACACATAACACTTCCGCCAATACTGCCAATAAGAAGTCCAGGGGCGCCCATAAATTCGCTCAACCAGACAACCAGGATACCAATTACAATCATCTGCGTCCCAATACTCAAATCAAACAAGCCTGTTGATATAATAATCACGATACTGAAGCTCAAAATAAACGGTATCAGGCTTTGACTAATGATGATTGGTATACTATTCACACCAAACCCCCGCGTACCTATCGTAAATATAAGAAATAAAATAATTGGCAGGCATAGCGGAATTAAATAAGATAACAATTTCGTTTTTGTTTTCGTTTTCATGTTTCACCTCTTAAATATTCCTATGTACTCCCGGAATCTTCTTGCTGCAGATTCTGAGAGTATATTCATAGCATCCGCAACTACTTGATTACAGGTGTTCTCTTTCGATCATAGGTTGCTGTAACAATTAATAACAGAAGAATACCCCGGATTAGTTGTTGTTCCCGTTCACTGATACCAATCAATGTTAAGCCATTCATCAAAATCGTTATGGTAATACTCCCAATGATCGGTGCCCGGATATTCGAATTGACACCACCATTAATCGGGAAACCACCAATCAACAAGACAATTAAGACATCAAACGGAAGCTGCCCTCCCATCGTATTATTGGCAATACCGGCCCGGATGACGCTGAAAAAAGCTAACAGCCCTGCAACACCACCGGAAATTATGAAGGCAATACTTTTTAGACGCTTCACATTGATTCCAGAATATACCGCTGCTTTTTCGTTTGCTCCAATTGCCTTGCATTGCCTGCCCAGTGGAGTCCACCCAAAAACAAATGCACAAATAATATAGACTCCAATCATGACACCGATACGTAATCCCTGGCTGCTCCATTTCAGCATTTCCCGGGGAACTCCGATTCCACTGGCATTTAACACGAAACTCGCCGTCCCTGATAAAACAAAACTCATTGACAGAGTCAGCAAAAAATCATTGATCTGAAACTTGACTACAAAAATATAATTTATATATCCAATCACGATTCCAACGATTATTGTTACTGGAAGAAGCAGATAAATACTTATATTTGCACTCATCGCTCCAAGGATTCCAGACAACGCCATCGTCGCTCCTATCGATAAATCAATCCCACCCTGCGCCATCAGAAACATGAGACAGGAAGACCCAATCAGGGTTGGAAAACACATACTGACAAGGGACGTGATATTCCTGGGGGACAACAGACGGCCATTACTGGCAATCATAAAAAATACAAAAATAAGAATTACCCCCAAATATGGCAATATTGCCGTTAAACTCTTGATCCTTATTTTAGACAGTTTTTCTTTCATAATAAATTCACCACACTAGATCATACAGTTTATGAGTAGATGTTCGCTGAGCTGTTCTTCACGTAAAAATTCACCACTTAGTTTGCCATGATTCATAATCAGCACCCGATCACACATTCCGATCAGCTCCGGTAATTCTTCGGAAATGATTAAGATCGCTTTGCCTTTCTTTTTTAACATTTCGATTATTTCATAAATAGCTGCTTTGACACCAACATCGATCCCCCTGGTAGGACAGTCCATGATATAGATATCCGGTTCAAATCCCATCCACTTTGCCAGTACCACTTTTTGCTTATTGCCACCGGATAACTGCATTACAAACTGATCGATATTGTTCATTTTAATATCCAGCGGATCCGCCCACTTCCTGACAAAATTTCTTTCATTCTTTTTCGTAATATATCCCTGCTTTTTTATCTTTTTTATTGAAACAATACAAATGTTATCTTTGATGCTCATTGTCTTCGCAAGGGACTCATTGTCCCGGTCTTTGGACATATAGGCAATCTTACTTCTGATCGCATCCATGGGGGATTTGATTTTAACACCGTTTGCGGATTTAATGGTTCCTAAATCTGGCGGAACAATTCCAAAAATCAATCGGCCAACTTCGTGCATACCGCAATCCGACAGTCCGCCAATACCAAGAATTTCTCCTTTGTATAGTTTAAAAGATAAATCCTGGATTTTCATATAATGTAAGTCGCTCACTTCTAAAGCAGCCACCTCTCTTGACACTTTATCGGTTCCATTCAGGTAATAATACGAGCTAACCGGCCTTCCAATCATCAATTCCTTAATCTTATCAGCACTGAAGTCTTCCTTATTCAAGGTTATAACTTTAACACCATCTCTTAAGATGGTTATTCGATCACTCATTTCGATTAATTCTTCAATATCATGAGCAATAAATAAAATACTATGCCCCATCTTTTTAAGCTGCCTCATGCTCTCGTATAAAATAGTACGTCCATCTTTTCCCAGGGCCGCCGAGGTTTCGTCAATGATCAGTAACTCCGGCTTGGAATTTAGTGCTCTGGCTAATTCCAGAAGTTTACAGCTTTCAAAATTCAAAGACGACACAAAACTTTTTTCGTAAACATCCTTGACTCCGATTTCTTCTAAGGCATCCTTTGTTGCCTGATACATCTTCTTAATATTCAGTATTCCTAATTTTGAAAACTTACTTTCTCTGCCAACAAATAGATTGGCTGCAACGTTTACTGAACTAAATGTTCCTTCTTCCTGCGCTACCATACTAACACCCATCCGCATGGCTTCCGGTACACTTCCAGGGCGGTAAGAATTGTCATGAAGCGCCATGGATCCACTATCAGCTTTTTGCATCCCTGCAATAATAGAACTCAACGTCGATTTACCGGAGCCATTTTCTCCTACAAGTCCATGTACTTCTCCGTTCAACAATGTAATATCGACATCAACAAGTGCCTTCGTCGGGCCAAATGACTTGCATATTTTTTCCGTTCGAAATAAAATCTTTTTTCCCATATCGCGTCCCATTCCCCTCTCAATAAACAACCTGCTAAATCTGCTGCACTTATTTGCGTTTTATTCTTTATCTTATCGTTAAAATTTTATTAGTTCACCCCTTTTCCATAGCATAATCCATGACGTAACGTCACACTCAATACCTTTTTGAAAATTACCAAAATTTACATAAGAATTTGTTTTGTGTCCGGTTCGGAAACAAAAAGCACCTTTCATGCTTCTGTTGTGCGTATGTTTTATTGTTTCTTTTCTGTAATATACATCTTTTCATTGTATTTGTCAAATGTTTTTTCTGATTTTGTTGTTTTTTGTTGTGTTGTTTCAGTTGACCGGATTCCGCTTCGCTGCATCCTCATAACCTCAAAGCAGCTTCGCCGCTATTGCAGCAAGTAGTTGAACACTCCCTGAGACGAATAAGTCCCCCGCTTCTTATAGCGAAGCGGGGGACTTATTCAGTCAGGTTAAATTGTTTTAAATTGGTCTTTCTTATGCATTCTCTGTTCATTTATATTAGCAATGTTTAATTCCACTCTTCATTTACTGGTTGTTTTAATCGTTTTGGTCTTTGCCGATTTCACATTCTATGATATTAATTCTGCTGCGGGATAAAAAAATGTGCCATTCATCCGACAAAGCATGATCGGTAATTAGGGTATTGACTCCGTTAAAATTATTGATATTTATAAAAGAAGTCTTGTCAAACTTCGATCCATCCGCCAAAAGAAAAATCTCTTTTCCGCGTTTTAACATACAGCGATGAAACGCTGCATATTTCTCATTGTAATCCGTCAAACCATTTTCGATCGACAAATATCTGCAGGACATAAATACTTTATCTACATAGTATTTCGAAAACGTCTCTACTGCCGCATCGCCAAGAAAAGCATTGCAATTCTTAGTATAACTGCCTCCAATTACAATAAGTTCAACATTTGGCATGTCGGAAAAAGCATTGGTTACATACAGTGAGTTCGTTAGAACAGTAACCTCCTTATTCGCAATATGCTTCGTTAAAAAAGAAGCCGTCGTTGAAAAATCAATAAAAATCAAATCACCTGAATTAATAAATTCAGCCGCCTTCTTTGCTATTACATTTTTCCCTCTGGAATTTATCGCCTGGCGGACATCAACCGGAGCATCTTTTTGTGCGCCCTCCAAAAATGCACCTCCATATGTCCGTTTCAAAAAACCTTCTTCTTCTAATACCCTTAAGTCTCGCCTGATCGTCTCTACTGTTACATTGAATTGTTCAGCCAGTTTTACAGCTGAAACACTTCTTTCCTCTGCAATTATTTCTTTGATTTTATCTCTTCTTGATATACTTAACATCTGTTTTTGCCCTCCTGAAGACATTATACATGCTATTCCATCAGTTGTAAACCAATACAACATCACAATAACGCAATAATATCATAGCATATTTTTGTTGACTTTCAAATAAAAACATGTATAATATAGTTATAACCAAAGATAATATTGGAACTATTTTATTGATAAACAAAAAAATGTTTGCATAAAATAGCCATGTCAAACTTTAAACCGGGGTTTTCCCTTTCGGAATCCCTCTTCTCTATTCTTTATTTAAGAGGTGATGATATTATGAAGAGATATAATACTTATTTTTTGATGAATGATTCGGATGTTATTGAATATGTCAAAGAATCACTGGACTTTTTCAAAAGAGATTCTGTACTCACAGCCAAAGAAATAGGCGACGGAAATCTAAATTATGTTTTTCGCGTTGCTGAACCAGCTACCGGAAAATCAGTTGTCGTAAAGCAGGCGGGCGTTGCTCTTCGAATCTCAGAAACAATGAAAATCTCTCCAGACAGAAACCGCATTGAATCCGAAATATTAATCCTGCAGGATGCATATGTTCCGGGTCTCGTTCCTAAAATCTATCATTATGACACTGTTATGTGTGCATGCATAATGGAAGATTTATCAGACCATACGATGATGCGTCTTGCTTTAATGAACCATGAGATTTTCCCGCAATTTGCCGATGATATTTCAACTTATATGGTTGATACATTGCTAAAAACATCGGATGTAGTGATGAATCATAAGGAAAAGAAAGCACTTGTAAAAAGCTATATTAATCCTGAATTATGCGAGATAACAGAAGATCTGGTTTTCACAGAACCCTATAACGATATCAAGAGCCGAAATATTGTATATAAACAAAATGCGAAATTTGTAGAAGAAGTACTTTATAACGATACCGCACTTCATCTGGAAATTGCTAAGATTAAGTTTGACTTTATGAACAATGCACAGGCCTTGATCCACGGAGATCTGCATACCGGGTCTATTTTCATCAAACCGGACAGTACCCGTGTTTTTGATCCGGAATTCGCTTTTTATGGACCCATGGGTTACGATATTGGAAACGTAATCGCTAATATGATTTTTGCCTGGAATAATGGTTTTGCAGCTAATGCCGATGCCTTTACCAACTGGGTGGAGACGGCCATTATTGATATCATTGATCTGTTCAGGACAAAATTTATCACATGTTTCAAAGAAAATGTCAAGGATCCTATGGCCAAGACTCCCGGCTTTTGTGAATGGTACCTTGATACAATACTCAACGATACTTCTGCCATGACCGGTACCGAACTAATACGACGCACAGTTGGTTTCGCTCAGGTTAAAGATATTTCCTCCATTACAGACGAAACAAAGCGTATGCAAATCGAGAGAATTAATATTCTTTGCGGCAAAAAGTTGATCATGCAAAGAACAGAAATGAAAACGGGTCTTGATTATATTAACACCCTCAAAGAAACAGTTAACCAAACACACAGTAAGGACTTATAAATGTATGGGAAATAAGCTTAATATTATGGAATTTGAGACTGTAACTCTGGATGATGAAAAAAGCGCTCTTGTAATCATAGACCAGACACTTTTGCCTAACAAAATAGATATTTTATATCTGTCAGATCAAAAAGATATCTGGGACGCCATATACAAATTGAAGGTGCGAGGCGCTCCGGCTATTGGGGTTGCTGCTGCTATTGGTATTTATCTTGCCGTAAAAGAGATTGAAACAACTGAATTTAATGAGTTTTTTTCTTTATTTACCGTGGCGAAAGAATATCTTGCATCATCCAGACCCACAGCTGTTAATCTTTTTTGGGCATTGGACAGAATGGAGCAAGTTATCACCGGGAATTCGGATAAGACTGTTTCAGAAATCAAGCAGTTACTTTACAAAGAAGCTCTTGCTATCAAACAGGAAGATATTGAAGTATGCAAAGCAATTGGTGAAAATGGTTTATCATTACTTTTGGAAAACGGGCTTAAGAAAGATGACAGTTTTGGCATTTTAACACATTGTAACGCTGGCCAATTGGCTGCTGTTAAATATGGAACCGCACTTTCACCGATTCATCTTGGTCACGAAAAGGGATATACCTTTAAGGTGTATGTTGATGAAACCCGCCCTTTATTGCAGGGAGTACGGCTTTCCGCATTTGAATTAGCTTCTAATGGCATTGATACTACTGTAATCTGTGACAATATGGCTTCGCAGGTAATGAAAAACAACTGGATTAATGCAGTTGTAGTGGGATGCGATTGCGTTACTGCCAATGGTGATGTATGTAACAAAATCGGAACCTCTGGCGTAGCTATTCTGGCAAAGTACTACAACATTCCTTTTTATGTATGCGCGCCTGCCTCAACAATTAATATGGATATCGCCTGCGGCAAAGACGTCACAATCGAACAACGCCCTGATAGTGAAATAACTGAAATGTGGTATAAAGAATCCATGGCTCCTGAAGGTGTTCATGTTTTTAATCCAGCTTTTGATTTCGTCGATAACGAAAACATCACAGCTATCGTTACCGAATACGGTGTATTAAAACCACCATTTGATAAATCCCTGAAAGAGATATTACTTCATAAATCAACGACAGCGGAATTTTAGAAAGGAACAGGGGCTATCGCCCCCTGTTCCCAACCTTACCACCTTACCAAAACAAACCGATAGATCAACAACACTTTATTGGTTTCTTATTCTTTTTAAATCGGAGTCATATTCGGGAATTCCTCTGAACGGATGGTAGTCTTGATCATTAAGATACTCATCCATTGACAAATTAATAAAATCCCGCGCCCTTTCGTACTTTTCTTTCAACTCAGATACCCATCCATCTCTATTTTGACCAAACCTGACCAGGTCCGACAGCAGGCTCATATCACCACAAATAAACTCTGACATCATATCCCAATATTTCTTACCAAAGGCTTTGCCCTGCTCGCTGGCAGGCTGTATTTTGCTTTGCTGGAGCTTTTCAGCCTCATCACATAACTGTTCCCAGGCATTTATTGTTATGTTTTCACTCTCATCACCAAAATTTGTACGGACATGATCCAGTATTTTATCGTTGAATTTTTTAATAGCCCAGTAATCTTTCCCGCCATTTCGCAAACGAACAATAATTTCAGCATATCTTCGAAAGTCCACAGTTTCTATTTGCAAAGTTTCATTTTTTAATTTTTCAATCGCCTGAAGTGCCTCTGTCATGGAAGCAATCCTCTCCTTAATTATGTCAGCCTGCTGCGTGAGCACATCCACCACGTCAGCAGGTGAATCTAATGAAATAATGCAGTTCTTGATGTCGCTCAGCGAAAATCCCAGATACTTTAGAGACAGGATTTGTTGAAGTTTCATTAACTCTTTATCCGTATAAAGCCTAAATCCACCCTCGCTTTCGGCTGATGGTTTGAGGATCTCCATTCTGTCATAATATTGTATTGTACGGACGGTAACCTCCATCTTTTTTGCCAGCTCTCCAACAGTCATATACCCTTGTGGTATTGTATTACTTTTTCCCAACTAGTCACCTCCTTTGTTCATAGTATAACTCATGGCACGTAACAGACAAGTCCTTTTTGAATTTTCCATAATTTATACAAGAAATGCGTTACTGTTCAGCCTGCTGTATCAAACTTGCGAGCAAACTGAACGCATCAAATATCTACCCTACTTGGAATTCCCCTAAGATAGTTTACATTGTTATCCTCTTCAAACACATTAATAAGTATCTCTTCTCAGTATCTCAAGATATCTTTCATACGAAAAAGTTCTAGCTCTGCCCATCTTTTTATTCTCTTCCAGAATTCCTGAATCAATAAAAGTCTTCACCGCCTTTGAAACAGTATTGTATGCCACACCAATTTCAGAAGAAGTTTTTTTGATTTCAATAATTGGATTCTTTTCCAGGTATTCAAATAATAAGAGCAGATTCTGGTTCCTTGATATCTCTGATAATTTTGCAATGTTCTCATCATGCAACTCTGAAAGCTGATTTATTGTAAGAATAGCATCTTCTGCCGATTCATAAATTGCCTGCAGGAAAAACTTCACCCACTGCTCATAATCACCTTTTCTCCGCACCTCTGACATTCTGTCATAATACTCAATACGATTTCTTTTCAGAAAATATGATATATATAATGCAGGTGTAGACAGTACCTTATGTTGAAGAAGAAACAAAATAATGAGCAAACGTCCTACTCTGCCGTTACCGTCAAGAAACGGATGTATTGTTTCAAACTGATAATGCATAAGTCCTGCCTTAATCAGCGGATCAGTTTCATCATCTTCTGCATTCATGTATTTCTCCAAATCTGACATACATATTACCATGTCCTCCGGTGATGGTGGGATATATCTGGCATTTTTAAGAGTACTTCCGGCACCACCAATCCAATTCTGGGAAATTCGAAATTCTCCGGGTGATTTCTCCTGTCCTCGCACCCCAGACATAAGAACAGCATGAGTTTCTTTTATCAATCGATTACATAGGGGCAGTTCTTCCAATCTCTTTAATGCGAACTCCGCAGCCTTAATGTAATTGACAACATCTCCTACATTTCTGTTTGTGTTAGATTCTACTGCAGGATCAAGGACATCCTCAAGGGTAGCCTGTGTTCCCTCAATTTGTGAAGAAAGCAAGGCCTCCTTTCGTACATACATGGAAACAAACAGTGGCAGCGATGGTATTTTTGATGCCAGTCCTTCCAAATATGCAAGTTCTTTATTCGCCTTTATGACAAGCTGCAAACCCTCTGTGTCTAATTCGACCGCAGGAACAGGCGGCAGCGCTGCAGGCATAAAAGATTTATATGACATTTCACCATATAAATTGTTCTTCCACTTTCCACTTCTGTTTTCCAAGTAGCACACTCCCTTCATAATGAAATTTCCGATATAATCATACCATTATCTTTTCACCTTTTCAATATTTACTGAAATATTTATCATTTTATTTTCATCTTTTCCTGCTAACATGAATTTATTCAGATTTTAGCATAAATTTCAAGCACTTGGCGATAAAACACCTTTTCTGATGCCCGAAAATCACGAATGTGTTCCAACAGTTCTTTGAAGTATCCGCCTCCGCCCAGTTCCTTTAAGCGATTATCGTCCATTGCAAAACCTTTTTTGATGTATTCCTTTAAAACATTTGTTGCCCATATACGAAACTGCACAC
>Ga0153952_1000207_pt1 | contig 18355 bp, 16 predicted proteins | sample TSNJ036MetaG_FD_104746 | JGI IMG/M metagenome (GOLD analysis project Ga0153952, IMG submission 104746) | Attine ant fungus gardens microbial communities from New Jersey, USA - TSNJ036 MetaG | ecosystem: Host-associated > Fungi > Mycelium > Unclassified | place: USA: New Jersey, Wharton State... | reverse complement strand
TTCTGACCCGGAGCGATGCCGGAAAGCAGGGATACCCGAAACGGTGGTTTTTCAAACGAAACCGCGAATGGCGTTAGAAATGATACAAATGGCCACGGCGGCGGACGTTCCATACAGATGGGTGCTCCAACTTGGGCGGTGTGGCTTTTACGGTACGGCTGCCTGTTTAGCAGTACATGACATCCTTTTTACAGAAAGCGTCGCACAAAGCCTGGAAAGGGAACTGCTCTAAGAAGTCTAATGAACAGAATAACAATCGCAATCAGAAGCAGGGCAATCAATACCCTGCTTTATCGTGCTGGAGGGCGGGAAAGGTAGAAAACATACATGGCTTTCTTAAATCCAAAAAGCACTTGACAAAACTCTGCTTTAGTATTACTATTATTATAGACTACTATTAAAAAGGAGCATTATATTATGTTGTCAAAATCAAGCGCCTTATTATTAGGTATCATAGCCGAAACGCCTATCAATCCTTACGAGATTACAAAGCTAATGGATTACATAAGTGTGGGGAATTGGCTTTCTCTTGCGCCCTCGTCCATTTACGCCACGATCAAAACGCTTCAAGATAAAGGATATATTACCGGCAAAAACGTCAAAGAAGGCAATATGCCGGAAAAGACTGTCTACACCATAACAGATGCCGGACAGAAACAGCTCAATATCGCTATTGAGGGTTTTTTAGGAAACGTAGAATGGGATTACGCTAAATTTAATATTGCTACGATTTTAATTTGCCATATTGCTAAAGAAAGGGCATTAGAAATTCTAAGTGAAAAAATCAAAAAACTAAGCAGTAAAATTGACGAACTACAAGCAAAGCAAACGGTATTAGAAGCAACAGTACCTTTGACTGGATTACATGCGATAAAGAACATGATCTATTTAACAAACGCGGATATTCATTCATCACAGGAGCTAATTGGCATTATAATGGAGTTGCCTTGTAATGTATCCAAAAAGGTTTTTCGCAAAGGAGGCGACGCAAATGCCGGACAATGAAAAGCAGGAATCCCTCAAAGCGCCATTATCGCCGGAAGATGCTGAAAAGGCTGATAGCAAGCGGAAGAAAAAAGAAAAGCAAAAGCGCCGCCGCCAGAAAAAGGCCATGAAGAAAAAACTGCGCAAGCAGAAAAACCTGCTGTCCACCATGAACAACGAGATCGACTGCTCCCCCTCTGCCCTGGGCCTTGCGTCCGGTGAATATGTCACCGAGTTCCGCATCGTGTTTGACGAGGTTCAGCCGGAGTTCCACTGCACCACCGGGCCCGCCGTACAGGTGAAGGTGCTGGAGAGCGTGCAGAACGGCCGGAAGTTTGTCAACAAGGTGGATGCCGGAGGCCGGTATATCAAGGAGTGGGTATACGATTCCGACGGATGGACGTCAACGACGTTCCAAACGGACCGCGGGGATCTGCCTCGCACGGGTTGGTAGCTGAAAAATCTGGAAAATTCTGTAAATTTAAGATCGGGTGTATCTGAAATTTTTTTTAGCCGAGTTTTGTAGATTTTTTGAACAAAACTCGGAGAGAACTGATTTTTCAAAACGGGTAGTTTTGTAGATTTTGGGCTGTAACAGCCAATAGCGAACCGAGCCTCTGTGGAAAAGTTGAAATGTTGAAAGCAGAGGCTCAGTTCACACTCTTTCTGATCTTAACGGACGCATCTCGGTGTATAAGGGAATCTGCCAGAACAAAAAGGGCATCCTGTTCCATTGTTTCTAGCACTAACGGATGCTTGCCAAGAATGGCCGTGCTCACAGAGCCACCATACCTTTTGCGGAGAACCAGGAGTTACTTGCGACGGCATCAGCTCGTTTTTTTCGTGATCCCATTCATCCGCAAGTGTGGGATTACGGGTCAGCAAATCATTGAAGCCTTCCAGTAAGCGCCCCCAACAAAAAGGACACCCGACTCCATTGTTTCTAGCACTAACGGATGCTTGCCAAGAATGGCCGTGCTCACAGAGCCACCATGCCTTTTGTGGAGAGCCAGGAGTTACTTGCGATGGCATCAGCTCGTTTTTTTCGTGATCCCATTCATCCGCAAGTGTGGGATTACGGGTCAGTAAATCGTTGAAGCTTTCCAGTAAGCGACCCCAGCAAAAAGGACACCCTGAGCCTTTGTTCCTACTGTTAACCGATGCTTCCCAAGAATGGCCGTGCTCACAGAGCCACCATGCCTTTTGCGGAGAGTCAGGAGTTACTTGCGACGGCATAAACTCGTTTTTTTCGTGATCCCATTCATCCGCAAGTGTGGGATTACGGGTCAGCAAATCATTGAAACCCGCCAGCACAGAATGCCCAGAGCAGTAAGGACACCCTATTCCGTTTTTTCTGTTGCTAATTGTTGCTTCCCACGAATGACCATGTCCTGTGCATAACCACCAAACCTTTTGCTGTGTAAAAGCAATAACTTGTGACGGAGACACCTCATTTTTGTCATAATCCCACTCCTTTACCAGCTCTGGATTACGAGTATGAAAATCGTTAAAGCCTTGAAGCAAATAACGTCCCGCACAATAGGGACAGCCTTTACCAGCATTTCTGCTGTTGATCTCAGCGTACCAAGAATGCCCCAATTCGCATTTCCACCATGCCTTTTGCTGCGTCCCAGAAGTAACCTGTGATGGGGCAAACTCATTTTTCTCGTAATCCCATTCCGCAGCAAGTTTTGGATTGCGGGTTTCCAAATCATTAAAGCCTGCCAGTACACGTTGTCCCGAGCAATATGGACAACCATACCCTCCGCTTCGTGCAGATATTGTGTACTCCCAAGAATGGCCTAGCTTGCACCTCCACCATGCTATCTTCGTTGACCCATAGGTAAATACTGATGGAGGCAACAGATTTTTCTCGTAATCCCACTCCTTCGCCACTTCCGGCCTTTGTGTTTCTAAATCATTGAAGCCATAGAGAACACGATTCCCGGCACAATAGGGACAACCAGCACCGCGGCTTCTACTGCCAATCGTAGCTTTCCATGAATGTCCTCGTTCACATTTCCACCATACTCTTGTGTCAGAGCCCGGAGCAACTTGCGAAGGATGGATTTCATTCTTTTCATAATCCCATTCCTCAATCAGCAATGGCCTCAGCGTTTTAACATCGTTAAAGCCTTTGAGCAAAGCTCTACCGGAACAGTACGGGCAGCCACATCCATTGCTTCTGCTATGAACCTTTGCCTGCCACGAATGCCCATGTTTGCATTTCCACCATATCATTTTACCAGATTTTAGAGTAACTTGCGATGGGGAAAGTTCGTTTTTCTCGTAATCCCATTCCGAAGCAATATCTGGCCTTTGTGATTCAAGATCATTGAAACCAACAAGCAAGGCTTGTCCAGCACAATAGGGGCAGCCCCTGCCGGCGCTCCGGCTGTAAATCACAGCTTCCCAAGAATGCCCCAGGTGACAAACCCACCAAGCTTTTTCCTTTGCCGTGTATTTTACCTGCGATGGCAATACATCATTTTTGCCATGATCCCACTCATTAATAAGCTCTGGTCTGCATGTTTGCAGATCATTGTATCCAACCCTAAACCTTTTGCCCGAACAGTAGGGGCACCCATAGCCTCTGACCCGGTATCTAATCCCCTCTTCCCAGGAGTGTCCTTTGTCACAAATCCACCAAGCCATTGCTGCTGATCCCACAGTCATTTGTAATGGATTGATCTCATTTTTCTCATAATCCCATTGTTTCATCAGGTCAGGATACTGGGATAATGTCTCTCTCTTAGCCATCAATCATCCCCCACATCTTTGCCAAAAGCTGTTCTTCTTCGGACTGAATCGCCACATCATTTGCCACGGATTCCTGAAAGGACTTTGGAGTGCCAAGCTCGGTCATATCATTGATCGCTGCATCGGTGGCTTGTTCGCTGGTTTCCTGGAGCGCATTTTCCCGCACAAGGATTTCCTCCGCAACAGCAGGGTACAGATATGTACGCAGCATCTTTCGCAAATATCTGTTTTCGGAGGTCAATTTGTTGTTCTCCCGGGAAAGGCTCGCATTGTCGGCCTCCAATTTTTCACGAGCCTTAGCAGTTTCCGAGAGCGCTGCTTGATAATCGGTATTCGATTTTGCCAGAGTTTTGTTCTCCTTTGCGTTCTGAGCGGCATGTAGCGCGATCCGCTTCCAATAGGCATCCAAGTCCATCAAGGCTTTTGCCAGTTGGGCGTCCCCTCCGTTGCAGTTAATAAATCCGGTGACATCAAGGCTTTTGTAGACCATAGGGGTGTTTTCTGCTGGGACATTCCCACCATTTTTCAAGCGATCTATGTAGTCCCGCACCATAGTGTTTCTTCTGAAATCATATCCGTTGGCCGTATAGCCCAATTCGGTTGCGTAGGCGGCGATCAGGCTGCATCTCAGAAGGTTTCCGTTACCCTCCACCCGTGTGGAATAGTATGAATCCACCACATCGATCATTTGATCGGTGGTCATTTTTCTTGGCCGTCCCATGAAGTCCCTCCCATTTTTTCGTAAAGGCACCGGCTGTATTTGGAACTGCTGTGCTGGAGCCTTAAAAGTGCCGATTGAATATCTTCATTGCACCCTTTGCCTTTCCTCACCATCTCCAGTACCCGCATCAGGTATTTGCTATCCTCATCAACCTGCTTTTTCCGCTCGACAGGATCGGAAAACAAAAGATACCGTCCGCTGTGCTCACTGATGAAATGTGGACAGGAGAGGCAATGGCCGAGTTCTCCCTCGGGTCCCATGCTCCTGACACAATCGGTAATTTCACCGGAAATATATGCGGAGGAGCTGCACCGTCCCCCATTCACAGGTATGCTTTCGTTTGCGCGGGATTGTTTGTATTCCAACATTTCAACACGGCCACCCCTCTGCCTTTTGTACACCTCATAGGTGGCGCACTCAACAAAACGGGAAATATTTGTGTAGTAATGGGAGCTGACATTGATATCCTCATGACCGGCAAGCTCCTTGCATATCACCGGTGAGCCGCCGGAGACGATGAGGCTGATCATCGCAAGATGCCTTGTATCGCCAAGATTGATCCTGTTTTCGCTTTCCGACACACACATGACATCTTCCTGAAATCTTCTCAGGCAATAGGACAAATTCTGATAGGTATAGTAGACGCTGGCCGTTGGCGCCGCCTTGTAAAAAAATGAATAGTGGGGCTGATGAACGAACAATGTCCCCAGTGTAACCGGAGACATCGCTTGTGTCGCTGTTTGGTATCTCTCAATTTCCAGCGCCATCTTCTCGGGAATGGCGTATTTTACCGTCTTGTAGTCTCCATCAATGCTGTACCGGATCTTTTTCCCGCCGCCTTTTAGCTTTGTGCGCCTGAGCGACAGGATGTTCTCATCACCTTGCCGTTCAAGACATTGCCTGGGAGTGAGTAAAAATTCTGATGGCCGCAACGGCAATATGGCGGTTAAGTTCCACCAGAAATAAACAGGGAAGTAAAAGAGTTTCTCGCATTTGTTGGCTGCGGACCAGAATTCCTCCAAGGAAGCATTGAAACTGAAATATGTCTCGAAATCCGCCAATACCCGCTGGCGTTTTGAATGTTTTTGTGGGGCGAGCAACAGTTTTTCTTCAATCGCCTCAATGACCTGATCCCTTGTTTCACTGCCGCCCGGAAGCAGCTTCAAAAGCTCCAGTGAATGACTTCTTTCAGGTAGATCATCAAAAGATGTTCCCGCCAAATGCATTAAGCCTCGTGCCAACTCCCGAATTCCCGAAAGGCCGAGGTTTCCTAAATGGAAAACGGTGTACGCTTTTACCGCATCAACAAAGCATCGATAGGAACACCCCATCCACTTACGGGCATTTGCACTGAAAACAAGCTCATCCCTGTTAAACCTTAGCGTTGTCTTGCGTACCTGGTTTGTCAGTACCCATTCATCGTCAGCGAAATTGCTATTTTGTATTACTCCGCTGTGATGATACTCTTCAAAAATAGACCGGGCATGATCCATCATCTCCTCATCGATGCCGGTAACAATATAGTGGCGTTCATAATTGCCGTTGCCGGCGTCTACTCTGGCCGTTAACACAACATCGCCCCCATTTCTGTAGCAGTCAGCATGGATTGCAGGTCAGCGTTCGGATAGAGCCTCTTGATCGACAAGAGAATTTCTGTGATCACCGGCATCACCGATTCCTTCAAGAGCTTTGTACATCGGAGGGATTCCGCCGGATCGGACTCGTCCCGTTTGGACAATAACCTTGAATATTCTTTCGACAGACGATAAAGGATGGTCTTGGTATATATTTCGTACCCACAACCAACGCAGCAGCTACGATCAGCATCCATGCAGGAAAATCCGGAGGCCGTCATCAAGCACAGGCATCCATCCTGTTTGCCGGGCGCGTTGCCCGAGGCGATATTTTGCAGGATATCCGCAATACTACCTCGGATATCTTCCGGCCGTTTCAGAATCTCAGCAATAGCATAATGAGCCCTCACCAGCGCAGAATCCACCGTTTTAGCCATGCCCTCCAACCCCGACGCCCCAATACCGATTTCCGCCAAAACCTTTGTCTGCACAGGAATCGGCAGCGCCGTGTAATCGTCCTGTGCGTACATCTCCATCATCAAGCTTGGAATGAAGCTGAATACACCACGCTCAAACATTTCTCTCGCAATGAATTCGGGACGGTAGCCTGAAAACTTTGCATCCCTTAAATATATTTCCGTTGTACTCGGCAGGGCTCCGAAGCCGCCTTTATGGCTTCGGGCCAGCGCCGCGAGCATATACCCCTTTGGCTTGCCGGCTGAGTCGGAGGCCATCATCTCGATCCCTTGGAGATAAGCCTTGTTCGCTCTTCTGGAATGAAATCCGCGGCCACCACAGGCTACTGCAAAGTCCGGTCCAAAAAAGGAGATTATTTGTGATTTGCCTTCACCTGCTTTTTGTAGGAAACACCCGCCGGGTTCCACGGATTCGTTGTGTGACGCGGACACTGCCAAGATGATGCCAACGGGTTTCCGAAGGCTTTCCGGCACAAACAGCTTTAACTCCGGTACGTTTTCATAAGCCTGCGTTTTTTGAGGCTCCAGGGGAACAAAGCGAAGGCGAAACTCCAACTCTGCGATTAAGATTTCCGGCTCAAAGCTTCCCGCAGCAAGCTGTTCACGGATTCTCTTTCCATCACATGGCAGTTTCGGCATGGGGAGTCTGACAAGATCCGTGCCCCGCCAGCCACAGATAAAATGCAGCGCCACGAATAGCCACAGATTTGCATGTTTGCACGATTGCAACGCCTTTTCAAGCAACCGTTCCTTTTCCCAAGCATCCTCGTTAAAAACGATATATGCCATTTTCAAAAAATCCAAGGTTCCATATGCTTCAACTGCGCCGGTTTCAGCCCTGGAATTGAATTGGTATACCCAGCCGGCTTGCAATTGACCGCGCTCCTTCGCAAACAGCAGAAGTCCTGAGAATAGCCTTGCTGAGTTCAGCGGCAATTCTCGATCCATATCGGCGGCCAACTGGTGAAGTTCCTGCTCATCCATCGTTCCCAACTCCCCTCGGAGCGCGAAACATAGATAGTCCGCGAGCTTCCACGCTGCATTGCTGTCCGCGTTGCTGCATTCTAAAAAATCAGCAAACAAAGCGCCTGTTGGGGGATAAAGTTCGGTCATTCTCTCGGTCAGCAGATTCAGCTTCTCATCGCTATCGGCGCCATATGACCTCAGCCATAGTTCGAGATTCGGCTGTATTCCCACCGCATCGTTGCTGTTCACATAAAGCATATCGACGTCTTTACTGCCGTTTAATTTGTTCAGTAATGGGATGCCGAAAAAATCATTCACATTTAAGAACGCGAAAAATTCGTCCCGGCACTTTGGATTTTGCACCGTAAATCTTGGATTTGACGCGGACAGTTCACCGGCAAACTCCAGCAGGTTGACAGCATCGTCAGGAATCCCTACCATAAAGCATACCTCCTTCACTCATCATGAAATCGGCTAGCAGGTTATTGGTCTCTGAGAGCTCTTTCATCAGATCGCCCTTGTTCTGTAGGTAGAGGAGGGCGCTTTCGGGATTTCCATCGCCGCGCCAGTATTGCAGTCCGGCAACATCCTCGCCCATTAATACAAGCTGCACCGAGAACCAATGCCGCAATGCGTGAGGGCCGAGTGTATGCTCATAAAGAAGCTGACCATAAAGCCGGCATTCAGGATCAGTATGGTTCATAAGGGCGGGCCTCACATAATCCACGATCAAGCTTCTGAATTTGTTCCGGTAATCGTGGTAGGTCATGGCCTTGCCCCTGCTGTTTACAAACATGGGACTGTATTGCGGTTCAATATTATCACGCAGAAGGTTTCTGTGGAACTCATATGCTTTTGTGAACGCAGGAAGAAATGCCGGGTAGATACGTTGTCGTCGCTCCTTCTTTATCCGTCCGCAACTGACGCCATCGCTCCGAAGCAGATATTCGGCGGTGAGGTCGATCTCGACCTTGCGGATAACGCCATCCACGAGCGTGACAACCAGGCCGCTGCCCAGCGGGCTGCTCTCCTGCCGGACATTGCATACCTCCCCAGGCCGCAGTCTGGCAAACGCCTGTAGGCAAATAGCAAAAGCAATCTCGGGCATCCACCGGAACGCCAGATGAACGATGATCTGGAACACCTTGGTGGGGATATCCCTGAATATGGCCTTGTTGGTTGCTATGCCCCGAATCTTGAAATCTGGCGACAGCCTCTTTTGAATTCTGCCGTGCTTTGTGAACACAATCCTCTCCGTGTACAAATCGCTCATGGAAACACTCATATATCCGCCAAATTTCCGATACAGCTTCCGAAAGAAGCTAGTTACCGTGGAGACACACTTCTCAATACTCTGCCTCCCTCTGAAGCCGCCGTCAGGCTGTTTGGCGAGCGCGTAATCTTGGAAAAATGTGATCAACATGTCTTTGGTTACGCTGAATATATGTCCTGCGCCGAATTCCTCATAGTGATCAATCAGGATATAATTCAGCATCGCGCATATATATCGCATCTTCGCTTTGGCGTCACTGGCCAATGGAATGCAGACACCTTTTTCATAGGCATCAACATAGTTATGAAAGCAGGTGAAATGAACAATCACATTGTATTGGTTCTTCAACACAATGAATGACCGGGGATATACCCTTGTTTCATCGAAAACGAGGGTATGCTCAAAAACGGAATAGCGATACCGCGTTTTTCTATTGCGTAATTCTTGGTCAACGGATGGGTTGAGGCTGTAGACTGGCATAAAGAATCCTCCTGTATAATGTAAGCCGGAGAGCGCGCCCTCCGGCTTACATTATACAGGAGGAAGTCGTAGGTTGATTTATCTTTGCAGGATTTCCTCTATCCGCTCACGCTGAAACTCTATATCCTCACCCGAAAGTCCATGCACCAATACGTGGGCATACCCCTCCTGATCCACGCCTGAGACGAGACTGCAATAGCTTAGCCCTGGTAGCAGGGAGAGCAGTTCCAACTCACCATCATTCCAGTAGAACAGGCCGCAGAAGCCTTCGCCATCTTCTGAATAGGACTCCCCGAGCAGGTATACCTGGTTGGGTCCCAGCGTCGCATCCCAGAATGAGAAGGTGATTCCTTCTGCCTCCCAAGCAGCCGGGAGGATTTCCGGTACAGGCTCCTTGCCGGACAGGTTCCATAAGGTGGCGCCCAAAGCATCCTCCTGATCGTAGCCGCTGGTAATGGCGCGCATCCCGTCCGGGGATGCAGATACAATATCGCCACCGAGAAGCGAAGTGGTACTGTCGTCGGTCGGATTTACCAGCAGCACAGTAACGACATCGTCATCCGTCATGGCCTCCAACAGAATCCGCCCGTCATTCAGAACCACCGGATTATTGGTGGTCAGGATCAGAATATTGCGTGACCAGGGTGCATGATAGGATGCGTCCACTTCCATTTCTTTCAGCAGCTTTCCGGTAACGTCATATATGGCAATACCCAGCCGGTTCTTTGTCAACCGGTCCTTTGTCTCGATTAATTCCCCTTCATACTTGGCATATGTCAGGACATAATGCTGATTCTTTCTATCGTAGCCGATTCCGGTCAGTTCCCGTTCCCGGTAGTCCTGTCCATCCGTGGTTACTCTCTCCTCACCAAAATCAAAGGAAAGGGTCAGCGAAAGCGGCACATAGGCCGCATTATACAACTGAATCGACTGCCAGGAGTTCTCCTGTCCGCCGACCACGCCGCTGGAGGCAAAACCGATCAGGTTGTCATCCAACAGGATATGATCCTGAAAGCCCCACTGCTCTCCATCCAGGGAATGGATCTCCGTCGGATTTTGTGTCAGGTTCAATGTTGCGTAACTGCTCCAACGCGCTTCTGCCGCTCCGCCACGATTTTCTTTGCAGAGCAGAATTCCTCCGTTTGGAGAAAACTGCCCGTCTGAATAGGACACGCCGGGATAAGTTTTTTCATTGTGGGAGCTGCCTGGGCCGAAGGTTAACTGGAGGCTTCCTTCCAGCGCATATTTCAGGTACTCCTTCGCCTGCTCAGGATAAGCGGTTGGAGAAGTGGGTTCCGATGGGGCGTCAGGCGTCTCTGAAGAAGGTTTCATGTCGCTGCTTGCGGCGGTTATTTCCTCTGATTGCGACGAAATGTTTGCTTGCGAGGAAGCGGATGGCGTCTTGGATGTGCAAGCGGTAGCGCATAGCGCTAGAAGAAGTAGTACAGATACAATCTTTTGTTTCATATATACCTCCGCTGACGATTCCAGTACCTATAGATTGGCTATCAGTTTGAAATATTACTGTTTACAATTATATATTATCATCATCAAAACGTCACCTGCTTGCACTTTTATGTTGCTATTAGGTAATGACCCTTTGTTCGTTTCAGTTGAAGCTCCCGTCCCATAGAGGCATATTACTCAAATACTGTTCCTCCACAGCGGGAACATAAAATGCTCCAAAGGTTTTTAGCCCGTTATCTCTTTGCATAGTTGGAATCTCGACCAAAAAGCGGTAGTAGGGCATAAAGACCTCGTCATGTCTGCCGGTGCGATAGACCAATTCAACGCCGGCGATGGATTCTTCGCCCGGCAATTCTTCCGGCACCGTTGTGATATAGCGCCTTTGCAACAACAGCTCCCGCGCTTCCTGTGCGGTAATGACTGGATAATCCCCTATCTTTTTCGACAGATCCGCGGAATAACGGTCAATAATCCATAACCTTCCATCATCATCCGGTGCAAAACTTACCCAGTTAAAATTGTATCCCAAAATTCTTTCCGTCAAGTTGCCGCTGTTCTCATAAGCATCGTAATTGAACGAGCGCTGCGCATCAATATTGTAATCGCCGAATAAGTCCAGAGCTGGAGATTCCATAGCCACGATAGGCGCATACTGCTCAAGCAGGTATTGCAGTACATCTTCTGCCTGCTGTTCGTTGGTATCGTAATAGGTAAAACTGTATTCGTCCGGCAACTGCACGCCGTTTTCAAAGAAAATTCTGACTTGCCCATTCGCTTCGACCTTGATTGTAACATCTCCGCAGACAGCCTCCGCGCTGTGTGGCGTGGCGTTGGGCTCATAGTCTTCATTGCCCGGCACAGAACGTATCTTCTCTCGCTCTCTTTGCAGCTCTTCCTCCGTTGGTCTTACACTAATTGAATCAACAGTCAATCCTATAACAGAAGCTGTATGCTTGGCTTTTTGAGTCATCTCATCCGCCGACAATCCTTTTATGACCCTTCCCGCACTGTCATAGCTCGCCGGATTTTGAAACACCGGCAAGGTTTTTATGGTATCGCCTTCAGACCACGGATTTCCATTTTGAAGCTCACTTATGTCGTAAGCCATATACCCTTCAAAACCATGAGCCCCCGCATATTCGCTGATTGTGAGCATCGGCAGTTCGGAAAAATCATCGGATTGTTTTGGGATTAATACGGCAATCACAGCAACCACGACGCAAGCGGCGGCGACTGATGCCCAACGGTGCCATGTGCGTCTTGTGGATTTGATTTTTAGAGTATCGGTATTGGCCTCCGCGATAATACCGTCGTCGATTAGGCCGATTTCATCGAGCAGTTTTTCGGTTTTCATATCGTTATTCCCTCTTTCTCAAGATAAATCCTGAGTTTGTTTCTGGTTCGGAAAAGCATGGACTTGACTTTGCTTTCGCTCATTTGAAAATGCGCCGCTATAGAGCGGATGGAATCGACATACCAGTAACGCCTCACAAAAATGATCCTGCCTTCGGAGTCGATCGAATACAAAAACCGGTCGATTGTTTTTGCTATCACACCCGCTTCGTATTCAGCTTCCACGCTGTCGCCGGACGGAATGCAGTCCTCAAGCTCGTCAAGAAGCAGCGCCACTTCGTAGCCGCCGCGCTTTTTTGCTCGCTGTTCCCTGTATTTGTTCAGTGATAAATTGCGTATGATTTTGCCTAAAAATGATGAAAAAACCGTTGGGCGTTGCGGGGGAATGGTATTCCATGCTCTTAGATAGGTATCGTTTACACATTCGCCCGTGTCCTCACTATTTTGCAATATATTCATGGCTATTTTTCTACAGTAACCACCGTATTTTTGCGCTGTTTCACTGATAGCCGATTCAGAGCGCGCCCAATACAAATCAAGTATCATATTATCATCCAATTTTTATCCTCCTCTCCGTTGTTTTGAAGCTTCACTTATATAGACAACAAAAAAATGTTTGCGTTGCATTATATCAAAAAACTGTCTGCTCACGGCAAACAGCTTTATAATTTGCAAAAGATTATATGCAATCTTTTATTGTGCCGTATCCGAGATTCTATTAAACCTTATTATACATCAGCACAACTACAAACGCCACTCGTAACGAGCGGCGTTTCTAATTTTATATGATAAGGAGAGCCGCAGATATGAAGAATATTTATTACCCAACTGGAATCCCTCCCTAACAGCTCAGACAAATCTACAAAACTCCAAGCTCCTGAACCGCCACCATTCCACTTGAAAATCTACAAAACACCGCTTAATTTTATTGTACATTTGCCTTGGTTTTGTAGATTTTTTGGACAAAACTCCGGGAGAATTGATTTTTGAAAAACGGTAGTTTTTGTAGATTTCATCCCCCGCATAATGCGATCCGAGGGTATTAAAAAAGGATGCCCCCGGATCGGTGTTGTTCTCAAAAAGTTAGAACGGCTTTGGAAACCAAAGGTGAAATGCAAACATTTGTATTAAGACTGTCGTATTATGAAAAAAGCATGTCTATCAATCTGTTGCTGATTGGTGAAAGCATGAAAACAGCAAAGCCAATCAAAGCTATTCCGATGATTGGCAGTTGTATTGATATTGCAAATTTCCAATCATATTTCTTGCTGAAAAAAGTAAATTTTACATACAGGACGACTCCTGCTACGAGTGCGAATATATACCAAAAACCCATTATATGTCCTCCTAAATGATATTTGTTCTTTGTTTCACCTTATCGTCCTGCTATGGACATGAAACATAAGGAGAACGAAGATTATGCTCTTTTCTCTCATACAGTTAAATGTATCGGTAATTACCGTCCGTTCTTTTTTATTTTTCCAAATAGAAATTTGTTACTTTCCATTCTCCATTGATGTAATCCATATCAATTCCTAAATAATCCAAGGTATCATTTTGCGCTTCCCTTATTTCATATTGTGCATTTACCTGCCCTGTATTTTCTCCAGAAGATATATATTTACTAACTTTTAAGACAAGCCAGTTGACATCATCTAATGATTTTCTTTCTTCTGGAAAGTCAGAAAGCAATTCGCTATCGTCTGGATTTGCTAATAGTCCTTTTGCGGTTTCAATATCGGCTAACATATATGCCCGATAAAACTGGTACGCTGTTCCTTGGTACTTGTTACCTTCAAAACTTCTTAAAAATGTGTATGTGGCAAGTGTTTCTTTTTCTGATTCTGTCAAAGTTGTTTCAAGATTTGTAACGGCGAATTGACTTGACATTGGCGGTTGGGTAGGATCATCGCTTACCTGTTCGTCAGTTGGACTACTGCAAGCTCCTAAAACTGTTACAAGCAAAACAAATAACGATATAACACCAAATTTTTTTATAAATAACGGCTTCATTCAGTTCCCCTTCCTTTCTACGGTAAGGCGCAGCAATTTTTGTTTATGATTTTAGAGTGAGCACCATATGCACCATCGTTGTCATAATAACATTGAGTACGAAAAAAAGGGGGAATATGCAATATAATCCCGTTTAAATGTCACATAGCAATACAATTATAATCTTCAATTCCACTTAGCGCACTAAGTGCCTATTTAGTTGCTTACAAATCCTGCTTGTTAACCGCGACTATGGATACGATGACACTTATCATCCCACACAGCGCGATGGATAGCATCCCTGTGGGATAGACAGTCCCTGTCAAATGGTAAACCAGAACCGCCGACCACGGACATACATTGACCAAATAAGGGGGCAAAACATTCACAAGAGACGCGAGGAACACAAAGATCAGGCAGGCGATCAAGGATGGATAGAATGCCCTCCGCTGCAAGATGGCCATGCTCATTACCGGCAGGAAGGACAAAAAGCTGAGCGTGCTGACAAACAGGCATTTCCCCAATAACCCGATTGCAAAAGCCGACAACAGGGCGCCGGGGAATAGAATAACCACACCCAGCAAAACAATGGTGGCACACAAAACAGTAATCAGCAGTTGCCATGTGGCCAAAATCAGCAGTTTGCCAAAAAAGAAAACAGTCCGGGACATCGGCGCCGTCATGTTGCCTTTGATGGTCTGTTCCGTATATTCCCGCTGCATAATGTTTGTGATGATAAATCCGCTCAGAACCGGATACAGGAGAAGCAACGAAACCTGCAATGTGGTGAGAACCCATGCCTCCTGTGTCAAAAGTTCGATGATGGAGTAGGGGGCGAAGCGATCCTTGACGATTATGAGTACCGGCATCAGCACGGCAATGAGAAGGCATATCCAAAACACCCGATTGCGTTTTGTCTTCATGATTTCGGCGGAATAAACATTAAGCAATTCCCTCACCTCCCGTGATGCGCTTAAAGTAGTCCTCCAGGCTGTCGTTGCGGGTGCGAAGCTCCTTCACCTCCACGCCGTTTTCCAACAGCGCGCGGTTGATGGTTGCGGGAGTTGCATCCATATCATAGACGCGGACGATGTTCTCCGCTTCCACCCGGAAGCCTTTGATCCCCAAGACGCTCTCCAGCACACGCGCCGCGGCTTCGGGAGAGGATACCCTGATCTGAAGATACACGCTGTTTTCCCACCGGAGTTCTTCCATGCTTTTTTCCACCAGAAGATTTCCCTCATGAATAATGCCGATATCATCGGCCAGCAGGGAAATCTCGGAGAGGATGTGGCTTGATATGAGGACTGTTTTGCCCTTCTCGGCGCTCATAGCGCGGATGAACTCCCGGATCTCCGCGATTCCAATCGGATCAAGGCCATTGGTCGGCTCGTCCAGAACCAGCAGCTCCGGATCGTTAAGGATGGCGTTTGCAATACCAAGCCTCTGTTTCATACCCATAGAATATTTCCCGAAGGGCTTTTTGTCGTCGTTGGACAGATTGACGACCCCGAGGGCGTGCCGGACGGCGTCCTTCCGCACGGTGCCGCGAATGCGGGCAAATACCTTCAAATTTTCCACGCCTGTCAGGTGGCTGTAAAAGCCGGGACTCTCGATGATGGAACCTATGCGGGGATAGATTTCTTTCTCATTGCCCACGATATCCTGTCCGAACACACGGATGGTTCCGGCGGATGCGGAGACCAGCCCTAAAATCATCTTCATGATGGTGGTCTTTCCCGCCCCGTTCCTGCCCAGCAGCCCGTAAATCCGCCCAGGCCGGACATGAAGGCTGATCCGTTTCACAACGGTTTGGTTTGCGTAGGTTTTGGTCAGTCCATCGGTTTCAATGACATAACCGTCCATTCTGCTCACTTCTTTCCGCAGGTGTGTATTGTTTCTCTGCATCTTAAGGATATCACCCAAACCTTGCCGTTTCCTTGCGCCGGCCTTGCTTTTACCTTGCTTTCAAAATAGTCCACGCTTATGCGCGGGACAGCGGCAGCTTCACGCGGAATATCGTCTGCACACTTGGAATGCTGTCTGCGCGAACGCTTCCCCCGTGGGCTTTTGCAAGCTCCTTGACGATGGAGAGGCCCAATCCGTTTCCACGTCCTGTACGGGCGCTGTCACAGCGAAAGAGCCGATCAAACACATGAGGCAGGTCGGTAGCGGCGATGCCTCTGCCGCTATCCGAGACGCTCAACACCACAGTGTCCGCCTCCCGCTCAAGACTGACTGATATTTGCGTTCCGTCACTGTGCTCCAAGGCGTTTTCGATCAGATTGCTTACGATGCGCAGATAGGCCGAGCGGTCAAGAAACAGCCATATGGCCACTTCCGGGATGAGAAATTCATACGCTATTTTCCGCGCTTCCACCGCAGGAATAAAATCGGCGATGACATTGCGGCTCAGTTCACAGATATCGATCCGCTCAAATTGGTAGGTGCGTTCACCGGATTCCAGCTTCAGCCACTCGAACAGAACATCTACATAGCGTTTCAGGTCTGACGCTTTGCGAAGGGCGGATGATAGATATTCATCCTTTTCCCCATCTACTACAATCCCGCTTGCAACCGCCTCAAGGTACCCGGTCAGGGTAGCCAGCGGCGTGCGGATATCGTGGGACAGGCTGGTAATCAACCGCTTGTATGCCTGCTCCGATTTTTCGTGCGCCAGCAGTCGCTCCCTGTAGGCAATCACAATCTCATTGATTTTGTAGCAGACATCCGCGGCCATAAGCCCATGCTCGGCAATGATGCGCCGATTTGGGTTTCCTGCGGCGATCTCATCTAAAACGGTGCATACCGCTCGGAGCTGCCGCTTGCTGCGTACAATATACCAGACCAGAAAGATCAGGATCAGCAGCAGTATGATGATAATACCGGCAAGGATTGAAGCAGCTTCCATGTCACACCTCCGGGTTAAAGCGGTATCCGATACCACGCACAGTTTGGATGTATTTCGTCCCATCCTGGCCCGGCTCAATTTTCTTTCGCAGCTTGCTGATAAAGGCCATGATGTTGCTGTCGTCATAGGCATATTCATCGCTCCAAACATTGATGTAGATCTGGCTCTTAGTAAAGATTCGTCCCTGATGAGCGGCGAGGAAATACAGAAGGTCGAACTCTTTTGCGGTCAATTCGACAGAATGATCCCCAAATATGACCGCACGGTTTTCTATGTCGATCCGAAGCCCCGAGAATTGAAGGGGCGCTTCTACCGGTCCTTCGGAGCGATTCAGCGTGGTGTAGCGGCGGATGAGGGACTCCACACGGGCCAGCAGCTCTTTAATCCCAAAAGGCTTGGTCAGATAGTCGTCGGCGCCCAAGTGCAAACCGGTGACCTTGTCATCCTCGCTGTCCTTGGCTGTCAGCATCAGAACGGGGACGGCGCTCCTCTCCCGTATCTGGGACAGGATGCTGAAACCGCTGATTTGAGGAAGCATCACATCGAGGATCACCAGTTGATAGGTGCCGATTTCTTCCAGCTTTTCAAGGCCGCCCGCCCCGGTATGTACCATGTCGGCTTGGTAGCCGTCTGTTTCGACGCACTTCTTAATGATCCGGCAGAGTTCTATATCGTCGTCAATGATTATAATGCGATGCATTGCGTTCACCCCGCTTCTTGTTCTTAGCCAGTCTAAGCCAATTATATATGATCGCGGTCAAAAACGCCACCAGCAATAGATGTTGCTGATGGCGTATATACCAAACAAACAAAAAGGAGGCCAGCGTGATGTCCACTCTTTACCTTGCTGGGACACCGCCCTAACAGTTCAAAAATCTACAAAACCCGTGTCATCGAACACCCCATTATCTCACAAAGAAATTTACAAAACTCGGCTCATTTCTTTTTGTAGATATGCCTTAGTTTTGTAGATTTAGAGAGTAATGAACAAAACTCGATTTGACTCACAACAATGCGGGTTTGCGTCGTGTTTGGGTTTTGTAGATCATATTTTAGTTATTTTACAGCCCATAGTGAGGAGCGGGACATTACCCATTCACTGGATAATGTCTCGTTTTCCTGCCGGCGCGACGGCTTCTTCTGCCCGTTTCACTCTGAAAAAGGACTGATCGTGTTGGAAATACTGTCATGGACAGCCATGTTGTGCAGTTTTGGCGGCAATATACTGATAAACCTAAAGATAGTATGGGGATTTCCCGTATGGATCATATCAAACTATGAAGCAGTATAATAAAACCGCACACCCATGTAAAAAATGAGAGCAAGGAGATGTGTGAAAATGGGAACGAAGTACAGCAAGGAATTTAAAGAGGATGCACTGCGGCTGGCAGCTGGCGA
>Ga0153952_1000205_pt1 | contig 18401 bp, 26 predicted proteins | sample TSNJ036MetaG_FD_104746 | JGI IMG/M metagenome (GOLD analysis project Ga0153952, IMG submission 104746) | Attine ant fungus gardens microbial communities from New Jersey, USA - TSNJ036 MetaG | ecosystem: Host-associated > Fungi > Mycelium > Unclassified | place: USA: New Jersey, Wharton State... | reverse complement strand
GGTGGAGGTCTGGTGACATTCTCTTGATCGTGATGTCCTTCTGTATTAAGATAAGGTGGAGGGGCATGACCAGGTGTAGTCTGGACATTATCCGTGAGTCCGGATGGTGGTGGCGGTGGCGGTGATGATGATGGTGGTGGGAGGGATTGAGGAGAATGAGGACGTTCGAGAGGATCGGGTCTTCTAAAACCAGAATCATCTATCAGAGGTGGTGGATCCGAAGGATCATCCATAGCAGGGGGTGGAGGTGGTGGTTGGTCCTCCAGAACCATACCTTCCTCACATTGATCCAAAACCAACGTCAACCCTTGCGATGACTCTGATAATTCTGTCAACACAGTCAGATTAGCATCTCCTACAGCCATTTCCACCGACGGCGGTGGTGTTATGGATCTCTGCATATCCTCTGAATGTCCATCGAATTGATCTTGAGCATGAAAACCAAATTTCACACCTTCTCCTTCAATTGCAAACGACATGGATGTAAAATTATGATCAGACGACGTAAATGTCGAGTCTGGTAGGAGAACCTCTGTCTCAGATTCAAGAAATGTTGGCAATCTACTTGAAGATGAGGCTTCTGCCGTGGGACTGAAAAAGGGTGGAGGAGCATCTCTTTCCTCAAATGGTGGGGGGGCAAGAGTGGAGATCATACTTGGACCCGCTTGACCTTCAGAGTAATGAGGGGCTGCCCTATCAAATTCATCGTATCGATTTGTCTTGACAGGAGGCCGATCGTGTTTCTTGAGATAGGCCTCGTCAAAAGTCTGAGAGATCTCAGGTAAACGGGCAGGTGGTGGAAGTACATTGAGCGGAATGGCCAACGTGGATGTGCGTTCTGACTGTTCTTTTGTATCAAGAAATGAAATGTGTGCATTTAGAAAGAACGCGACAGAGTGGAGCAATGTCGTCTGAGTTATCGATCCAATATCTGCGTCACATCCCGTTTCTGCATAATCACTTCCAGGAAGACTACTTTGATCCACCGTCGGTGATCTCGTGGCTAAAGGCGGATGAAGGATGAATCGAAGACGGATAGACCGAGATGAATGGAAGCGACAAGAAGCACCAGAACGCGCAATCACGGTCTTGTACGACGATCCAGGGAACAAAGGAGACAAAGCAGCCTTGGCAGACGGCGACTGTGCACGAGCGCCCTCACCCGAGGTGCTATTTGAAGTTCCGACAAGACCTTGATCCCCACCACTGCCAACCATGAGCAAATTTGTATCCTCTTCTTGATCAAATTCAAACTCATCTGCAACTCCACGCTTAACTTTGATAACCCTGACCAATTCAATTCGCACGTTCCTCAGTCTAAGGCCCCTATCTACGACAATACCTGTGGGCGGCGGGGGAATGGTAACATAGACTGGTACGAGTTCTCCAGTTGTGAAAGAAGAACGAGGAAGTTGAACCTCCACGCGCGTTGGGTCTTCAAGTAAATGTAGTTCAGGAGAGATAGGGAGCGTATGTGCATGAGGACTATAGCGCCGCGTATAAACTGTGATACTTGTTGAAACAGCAGGTGCAGAGTCGTCATTAGGATGAAGACAAGCCATCAGAGTATGTGCAAGTGAGGAATGGGTTGTTTGGATCGAGTGTGGTGTGTCAGGAGGAAGAGGGATCGAAAAAGAAAAGGACGTTGGGAAAGGATTTAGAGCACTCTTGGGGCGCAAAACAAGTTCTTTCGAATTGAGCTCAATTTCCTCGTCGTACGCAGCTTCGTACGTCCTGAGCGACACAGTACTAGCGCAAGCGTCAAATGGCGCAGGATTCCATTTTTTTCAAGGACCAGACTTGCTTACAGCTTTGACCAGCGGTGCTGATCAGCACCCTTGACTTGGATTTCTCCCTCTATAGCTGCCCGTTCTTCTTCGACACCCAGATAACCTTTCTGGAAATTGACAGTGTCAACAGTCGGCAATATGAGAATTTCTGGACAGTGGAATTCATTTTGGGCGGTTCCTTGACCAAAACAAGTTGGGTCTTGTTGTGAATAAATGGGAGGGGGATGTGGATCTGCCATGAAGAAGGGTCTGAAATTAATTCTCGCGTTTCACAATCTGTTGTCACGTGTAAACGTTAATGATACAAAACTACATACTACAATCTACACTCATTGGCATTCTACACGCGCAAGACTATCAAGTTCCATGAACATGCTCTCATCACCAAAAACTTCTCTCGTCATGAGGATGTCCCAGGTGGCATCCCGTTGACCTACAAGCAAGCCACTTCCAATCTCCGTTGTACTCTCACTGGAATCCACAAATCCCATGCCGAAAGACAAGTTTGGGGTGGTCGCTTCGACAGTATCGAATAGATCGCCTTCATCATCGAGAACTTTCATTGTCTCAACGGCCCTGCGACAGCATAGAGAAAATAATGATCGCAACTCAGGATTTGGATTTGACAAACACTTGTGCACGAGTCGGAACATCACTGGTTTGAAACCGAGCCTCCGGTCTGCTTTTAAGTGATGTTTAAGTGAGGGCGGGGAGAAAAAAGCGAGACAATAAAGGGCCATGACTGTTTTCTCTAGATAACTCAACCAAGTTTCTCGCGCACAGATCTGAAAATCGGTGTCTGTGAGAGGAAGTCGATGGACAAGGGCCTCAAAAAATTGTTGGATGAGCGGTTTGGGAATAGTTTGGGCAAGTATTTGGCGGTTGGCATCGGATAGACTGAAGCGTGTGAAAACATCGAGAGCTGCGTCAGTCAGAGATGAAGGCTTTGGTGGTGGAGTAGTGGTGAGCTGTCCTGCAACCTGGACAGATGCAAAGGGGGAGACAGCCTCAGTAGGGTCTACGAGATATGACGCGACCAGTTCAAGCACACGGTTCGATACAATTGCCGAATGAGATGGCTCGGGGGGAAGGGGGATGAAGGGGGCAAGATTGACGAGAGTATACAAGGTATCTTTACGTATCTGAAGTAGATCAGACAAGGAGAGGACAGGTGAGGCAGGAGCTGGGTAACCATCAACTTGGCGGATAGTGCATATGCGTAGCATGACATAGACGAGTCTATCATGATGTGAAAGAAATTGCCAATTGTCTGGAACCACGGAGAGATTTCGCAAAAGATTGGTAATGATGAGAATGGTATCTGCTGTACGGGGAACGGGACCGGCAATGGGATTCTTGGAACCTTGATGGAAAACCAAGGCAGCGAAAGGCTCGAGTTGAACATCGCAGATCGTATTAACTAGTTGACGATAAGTTGTGATTTGACGGGATTCGTCGGTGGAGAAATGATCTGGCACGTCGGCAAAGGCAAGTTGCTCTAAAAGGTCGAGGAGGTCGTCAAAAAGATCGGGACATTGGAAGATGGGGAAGCCAGATCCGGGACTCTGGCCGCGCATTGTTGAGAAGATAGTGAGGGTGGTGAGGGCATAGGATAGCTCAGTCGGAAGATTTGAGCAGAGGGACATTCTGAGGGCTTCGATGTCAATCATTCCCCAATCATTGATGTCACGAAGAGGCCTTTTCTGGGCGAGTGTGTTGTACTCGTGGTTGATGATGCGGAGATCACGGCCACCATGGGTTTCTAAGGGGCGTGCCCAGGGGATGTACTCGATCTTGCGGCGAAGAGGCTGGCGTGGGCGTGTTGAGATTGCTGTTTGAGGGGGTGGATCAGGAGGGTCTATGAAAAAAAAAGTAAATCAAGATAGGGAGAGGGATTGAAGAAACATACCTGTTTTTTGTCTGGTACGCTTAGGTTCAGGGTCATCGACGTCGAGTTTGCGCTTGATTGGCTGGATGTCATTGTCGAGGAGATTGGGGTCGGAAGGGGGTGCTGGGCGGGATCTCTGGCCGGAGCGTTGTGGGAGTTTCGAGGCGAGTTGGGCTTTGCGCTGTTGTTCGTGAATATTTTTCTTATAGAGATCCTCAAAGGGGTAGAGGATAGCGTTGTACATTTGCTCGAGCATGTGAGCAACGGATGTGGAGCCATTGGGCTGCACGTGACCAAAATCTTGAGGCAGGCCAAACTCGGCGCAGACTTGCGGCCACGCATTGTTGGCTTTGAGCTGGGGTTAGGGTCAGGAAAAAACCAGTGCAACAAAAGAGAGACATGCTGCGTGTGCACCGCCATATTGCATCACAAGGCCCCAGAGCTTGAAAAGGCTGACGTCGTGGTTGGCAAGACGGAAAGAACCTATGTGGGGGGACGGCTCAATATAGGACCAGGGAGAATTGGTAGGGTCATAGTTGGGTGAGGGCACGCCTGTGAGGGATGGAGGCAACGGGGTGTTGCGCTTGGCCATCACACTGGCGAGGCCATTGAGGAACGACTGCTGGCGGTGATGCAGTGAGGCCATGAAGTCACGGTCTCGTCACAGGTCACACTCTCATGTCCGAAATCGACGCCATTTTTGCGTCCAAGGAAAAGCAAAGTGAAAAGGAAAAGGGAAAGGAAAAGGAAAAGGAAAAGGAAAAGCCTGTATCCTCCCCTTCCCAGAAACGGCCCAGGAAGCGTCCTGCAGGCCGTGTAAAGCAGCTTCAGCGATTCAAGGACTCTCGCGGAACCGGTCCCAGTGCGAATCCCTCTTTCTCTTTCTTCTGCCAACCCTCTTGACCATTCTTCTAGGACGCAAAACAGAGGAGGGCTGGAACGTCTACAAGGAGGACGAGCTTGGGATAACATCCCATGGGGGTGGTAAGCTAAACCTCCTTCTCCTCTTCTCTCTTTTTTACACGGTCGGCCCAGACACCCCCTTGTGTCCATTTGACTGCCAATGCTGTGCGTCCCCTCCTCCATCTCCATTTCTCGTCCTAATTCACTCCAGGTTTTTGATAACTGAAATACATGACTTTATGTGACCCCTTGAGCTCGGCATTTTCGAAGCCTTCCGTGCCTCATTCACACCCGGGAGGTCAATATCTTGCCAAAAACAATCCCATATTCCTTTGGAGGGCATGTCTCTGAGCAGATCCCTCCAGGTACAACTTTATGGATACATGTGTTGACTAGTCATCGTCCTCATCGTCGTAATCTACAATATTTTTTTCTCGCACCTCATCTCCAAACGGATCACCTTGTTCCTTCTGCATCTCAAGTACTTTTTTCTGTCGTTTCTTCTCAGCCCTCCTCTCTTCCTCCGCTTGCTTGGCCAAGTATGCCTTACTACCAACTATCTTTTCCGGATTTTTGCATAGCCTCAGACGTCGATCAATTTCTCGAACCGCCTCGACATCCGGCGCATGCCCTTCTGTCAATATCATCCTTTTGATCCTTTCCAAGACTTGGAATAGCGCATTAACAGATAATTCCTGCGCTGTGGCCTCCCCTGTCACTTTTGTTCGAACCCATTTCTCTGCCAAGTCGGCTGCTCCGAGAGAAAACGCCGCCAATGCTATCTGTGACGGTGAATACAGTAGCTCTGCGTCAGTCAGCCGAGAGGCTCGAATGTGATCTAACGCAGTGTCATAGATAACAGGCTCCTGTACCTCTGTGAAGCTCTAGACAGATCAGATTTTTTCCTTAAAAAATTTGACATTCCATAATACTCACCTGTAAGTCCAGCCAAATTCCCCATAGTGCACGATGAGCATGCCACACTGTGAATTCAAAATTCAAGCTTTGAGCCACCAGAAATTCGAGGTCTAGTACATCCGAAGGGGCTGTTTTTGGTATGTGCGTAGTGTATGTTTCCAAAGAAATTGGGTTGTTCGTGGTTTTGGTGGCAAGAAACAATGCTGTCAACCTGTCTCTCAAATCAGTTTCCTCCTGAAATCGGGAGAAGCATCCGCATACATTACATTCTTCGGGTGCCAGTCCATCACTGTATTCTTGAGATAGAATCGCTTGAGGTACGAGATAGCCGTAGCCTCAACCTCTTCCGGGAATCGAAACATGGCGCATAATTGGGGTATTTTGGTCAAATACAACTTCACCAGGGTCACTTCTTCATTTGCGTGGAGGAATGAAACATGAGCCGAAGACCCTGGCTAATGAGCACAATCATCATATAAACGGGAAAAACAAAACTGAGAGATGGAAAGGATTCTACGAAGCAAAGTTTTTTTTCTTTTACCTCATCAACCTCGAACGTATTTCGAATCGCAGCGACGGCAGTTTCATTGAGTTTCTCTCGTATTTGTGTCAGACCTTCCTGTGAAGAGCGCCAGTTTTGAAACTGGGTACTAGCTTCGTACAAGGGTTGTCTGGGTTCTGGATACTCCGCGTCAGTGGTTCCGGACGACATTTGGAAAGCATTGTCAACATGAACGCACAAGCCTTCTTCAAGGTGACAAATAGATGTATATAGCCGAGGCTCTTTGTCCTTGTACTATCAGCTCATCAGCTACTGAACAAATCTTCGTTCGTGGTATCCATGAATTCATGTTAGGAGGATCTTACAAAGAAGATCTCTTGAAAATGGATTCCCTTCCCGCCAAATCCTAGCCCATTTCAATTTTGGACTCTTGCATCCAGAATATTTTCTTCAAGTTAGTCTCAAACAGAATATTGAACTTGATAAGTTCTTCTTGGACCTTGGTTAACCAACCTCCTTGCACAATGCGACGAATCTTTACCCCCCTTGGAATCGACCTCAACTTCAAGAGCAATCTCAGCCTTCAAAACCAATCTCCTTTTCTTTCTCAAGTCCTAGATTGTTATTAGCAATGGCCAACTCGCGTCAACCGATTCATTTTTCTGATTCGAAGACTGATTGTCGGTTATATCATCATGCGTACAACTATGAGTCCAATTGGGCGTGGTACTTTGTGATCATATCTCCTCGTCATCACTATCGTTGTCGTTGCTGTCATTGTATGGACTATCACATTTGCACTGAGGCTATAGGAGATATATATTCGGTCTGACAGTAGCGTGGATGGACCCCAGTCTACTCTTGTTAACATTGATGTAAAGATGAAATTATCACCGTAGTCATTTGACTTGCACCATCCCTTTCGCAATTTCTATAAAACAGTATACATGATTACAGAAGTCCAAAACGACAACCTAATAAGCTTGGTAATATGAACAAGATGGAATGAATCTTACCCCTTATTCTTCAGGGTGATCAATCCTCCAAGCCTGAATCCAGTCGATGATCCTGGCAACATTGGATTCAAGCTGCTCCGATCCTTCACTTTGCAACTCGACGACAGGAAGATCGGGATAGGACGACCGTGCTTCGTCAAGTACGACCTGCAGAATCTCGACTTCATTGTTTTCCTGTATTTTCTTCAAAGGATATCCTCTTGCAAAAATAGGTGTTTTTGAATAACAACCAGATGAACCCTCGAAAACTTGAGACCTACCTTTTTTCTAATCGTTCCCAAAGTAATGTATGGTCACATCGCAGTACGACCACGAGATCAGGCCATCTTTCGGGATATATGTCACAGGTATGCCAATCAAGGATAATTCCACCCTGAGCAACCATTGGTTCTAATTCGTCTAATAGCTGTTTTTTTCATCCCTTGAGATTGATAAAATTGACATTCAGAAGGAGATTCTCCTATTTGAACCATACCTTATCTTCATCTACAGTATAACTCTGCCATTTATCATCGTAGTTCTCGTACAGCCCTTTTTCCTTGACCCAATCGCCGACATTGATATGTTCCAGTGGGATTGGTGACTCTTTCGCCAGCAATTGTGCATGTGTGGTCTTCCCAGTTCCAGGCGTCCCTGTTATGACGATGACAGGTCCTTTCTGAGTGGTCATCTGATGAGGGAGATGAATAAATGCTAACCGGATCAGTTACAACATTCGGATTTTCCCGGGATGTATCTCATCAACCCTTGAAATACGTATCTCATCATATGGAATCAAGCCAAGGAGCAGACGAGCTGATAACTGTCTTACCTGTTCATTTCACCAATGCACTTTCTCCCAATGTCCAGTTACATCAATTTCCTCTATTAAATCGTCCTCTTCAAGTTCCCCCAAGTGCTCAGATGAGCGGCAAAAGAATTACCGCTCGAATCAAGCCAGGAATACGACGAATAGAACTTCACGTCCCGGCAGATACACGTCCTGAAGTATGGAGCAGTGACAAATCACGGGATTTTGGCGCAGCGCGGATTGAATACGATGTAGAAAAAAGGCAAGAGCGGAAAGGACTCAGAGAAGGAGAGGAACCCCGTTTAAGAGAAATCCGACTGCAAAGCGAAGAGTTGCCTCAGCGAGGTATTCAGATGCTTGGAATTATGCGAAATGGTCGGCAATCAATTGATTTCCATTTCTTTGTCTTTTGAGAACTCACAGTCTTGACGATCTAGGCAAGCTGAACCTCCATCCAATCAAGGAGACACATCAGTTCCGGCCAACCCTTACTTACCTTGATATACTGTCGCGTCGCAATAGACGCGGGCGGCAAGATGGATCGGACTCAGAATCTGATGATGGGCCACCCCCGGATCCAGATGATCCATTGCCAGTGGAAACACCAAAAAAAGAAAAAAATCTACAGGACCTGGAAAAGAGATCCAGGTTTCTGCCCGAAAATCTGACGACAAGGGCGCCACTTCGACCCTCGGCAGCCTTTCAGTGATTCGCAGGGATATGTTACGAGTCATTCGCTCGGAGGAGGATGAAGAGTGGCAGGAGCTCCGTTTTTTTGATGTGGCGGTTTGTTGTTCTTGATTCTTGAGTAAATGCCTTTCTCAAGATTAATTCTAGGAAAATGAGTCTATGGAGGCTTTTGAATCAGTTTTTTCCAAGAACACAGAATGCCTTGTTTCTAACGACGATATTACGCAATTCCTGGAAGAAATTGAAGGTTTAATGCCAAAAGTGGACACTTGACAGCTTAGAAACGAGTGATCAACTCCGCCAGAATTATTGAATTTTTTCTTGCCTTCATACACATTTTCTGCTGCGTACATGAGCGACACCGAATCTGATCAGGAAAACGATAATGCGAAGGTCGATTTTGATGAGATGTTTATGTTTAAGCCCAATGTGGGTGAGAGTGCCTCGTTTGCGCTGGACGCCATTCTACAAACTCTTGCAAATGACGATCAGGCATATGACCAGTCCATGGATTGTATGCATTCTTATCATACTGTAACCACCTTGCGTTGACTGTTTAAACGTCTAGCACTGAGTGCTCTGGTTGGACAGTTGGATTTGCTTTTGCAAGAATACAGTCATGGGCTGAAGCAACGAGCTATTCTTGTCTTTCAACGTCTAGGTACGATATATGCCCTTATAACACACCATAGACTCAATCATTGTTCATTTTAACCAGTAACCGGAAAAACAATAGATCAGCTGCTCCAATTACGGTTCAAATTACGCAGCCATGGGATTATCTCGAGAACTTGTTCTCCCACTTTGATTGATAAAGCTATCTCTCAAATTGGCTCTCTAGTGTTGCTCGTGGCGAATGATTCGGATGAAAACTGGAGTCACGCAACACCAGGTCAATCTCTCAGAAACCAGATGGTGCTTGATTCTGTGAGAGCTGCGAGTCAACTACCAGGTACCCACATGGACACTCTTGTCTTTTAACGTTTGTTGAACTAACAACAGATCATTGGAATGATATGGCATCCACGCTCACCTTGCATCACATATCTCCTGCTGCTAAACGGTTGATTATTCGCCTCCTATTTGGTGTCCTTGTTATGCAACCAGACCTTAACAGGGGTAGAGTGTCCTCGAGGTACCCTCGGTTGCGTCACCGAATCGACAAATTAGATCCTGATTCCCGTTAGTGATCATGATTATAAGCTGCTCTCTTCAGCGCTCGAAACCATCATTGGAGAGTATGTCACCTTCGATGCGATGACAGGGTCTCCGATCATACACAGAGATCACCTTGATTGCGCGTTCTTTCTCAATCTTTACGCTGTGAGGTTTTCAGTAAATTGAAAATTTTTATTTACTGAGTAGGTATTCTTTTCAGACAGTTCGGACGATGAATCCAGATCCAGCTGATGATCAGGCCATCTGTAAACCATACATTGAGTCCCACATGCTTGCTTTGATCGACTTGGTCCTCTTTCCCACTTATGATGCCTCGGAAAAAGCACCATCGTCTCAAATTGCATTTACTGTTTGTTTCTGTTGGGGAAAATTACTATCCTGGAGCTGGGTGACATGGGCTGACCAACGGATCGTCAGCGCAGAAATCATCTGCTTTATGGTGAGTATATCCAATGCGAAACTCTGACATGTATTCTCATCGATTTCAAGACTCAGCAGTGGCTTGAAACTATCAAATGCGATGCAGCTTGCTCGAAACACAGAAAATGTGTTCTCGCGTTTGATTATTTATTAGAAAACATGTTTACAAGCTTCGCCGTGCTCTCTGTGAGATTATCAAGCTGTTTTTCGGACTGTCTGCTAACTATGCTCAGGATACTCTGGCTCGCTCTGTAGGACAGTGGCAAATAGATCATGAAATTCAACGGCTAAAGTCGCTTGATCAAATCTGCTCCTTTGTATTGTCAAGTCTTCACAAAGGATCTAGAGGAGATGACTATCAGTCAACTGATCGCCTTCGACCGTATGCATCAAAAGTATGCCGGAGCGTTTTGCTCCTGTGTATCAGAGAGGTAGTTTTGAACGACAGGGACAAGGGTATGCAATTACCCTTTCTTCACCATGCTACGATTGACATGCTTTGATCAGCGAGAGACAACTATTTAGACCTGCTACTCTCAATGGACGAAACCATCTTGAGACAATCTCTTGCAGAGCTACAAACCGACCGAGCGGCTCAGTTCTCCGGCAACTTGGACCGTAGTTCGTTGTGTTATGATATTAAGTGTGCTCCGATTGACTCCTTCGCAGTTTACTCTGAAGCGCAGAGGTGGGTAGATGGAGTGCATCAAACAGCCGATTGCTGTATCTCATGCGACTATAATATTCTTAGTCACTTGGATGAAGTATTGATTTCGCCGGCACGTCTGTCGATGGTCCGCTTTGCTCTTGGGTTCCTAACTATCCTTTGTAATGCTGATATACGAGGGCTGTTTCTTCGGGAAAAAATCTCGTCCTTCTTTATGAGACTATTCAAGCGTCTAGTCGATAATGAAGGATACAGGAAAGCCATGCTGGGTCCTCTGTTAACAGCACTTGCAGCAGCTGAAAAATATTTCAGTCCCTCCAAACCATTTTCCTCCCTGACAGAGGATGATGGTTTCTGGAGATTGTGTCTCAGGCAACCATGCGACAACTTCCATTCTAACAGTCAGCTGTATCTCATATAGGCCCTTCTGACAGCTAACTGATGATATCTTCCAATTTTAGTGGCATTAGCCCAGTACATTCTCCAGTGTTCGTACTTTCCTGATAGTCTCCTGTTACTGGAGACCTTGGACCACTTTCGTACCATTGTCCTGAAGATCTTAGGGGACGAGTTGCCACGGGATTGCCGGGATGTCCTCAGGTTATCTCTTCCGGTTTTCTGTCAAGTGATAGTCCACCTCCTTAGCCGAGGAACTGAACCTTCACGAGCTATGAAGCAATATTTCGTCAGTTCTCCGTGGACCATGGTGCTTCTGAGGGAGACAAAGCGGATGCTTGCCCATCCACCTGTGTCAACTGCATCTGGCGAAGAACTCTACTTTCTGTGGGACATGATAAAATCTGCTGGAATACTCCTTGAGCAGGCAGTATGTGAACAGTACCCCTAAATAACCAATCTTATAGTAGCCATTCAAGCTCTCGGACGACGCTGTAGCGAGTCAAATGATAAAGGTGAATAAGATGGCCATGCTACAGAGATGCTAGTTAACTTCAGTCAAGGTTCCCAGGACCAAACTTCTCTTGTATCAATCTCAGATCATTGTCGTTGCAGTTTCGTAGATAGTTGAAGCGATGCCCAAAGACATTGTCATAACAGTTCACTGCTACAACGGCCATTGTAGTGTAAAGGTACATTATGAGATGGGCTCAATTGCTGTTGATGTGTCGATTGCGGCCATTATAGTATGAAACCGGAGACAGGAGGATCTATGGAGCAAGAAGAAAAATCTCTACAGCTGTCAATGCAAGGCCTCCGTTGATTGGATGATAGAATTGACCTCGTTTCTGAATGGTGGTCATTGGTATATATTTTTCATTCAGGCTATCAATTGTGCCACCAAGTCAACTTGTTCATCTATTGATCGTTTGGTGCGTTGTTGACAGAGTGACGTCTGAACCAACTGGCTGCGTAACATGCGGTAGTACCTTGTGCGATCAGACGTTTACGAATTGTGGGGATACATTTCCTCTTTGGTCGTTCTGGTCAACGTGTTCTGGACAAGTCTATTCATTGAGGATTTAGGATTACTCACGGTCTTTTCTGGTCTGTATCGGTAATCGCAAGGAGCCCAGAGTCACATTGAGGAACATCTATCTTACATACCACTGGAAATAGTGGCTAGGGTTGTATGTGTCATGATGCACCAATATCAGATCGCTTCGTGAAATGGTGCCTAACATTATAGTCCTGTGCTAATGCTGACACGCGAGAATAATTGATTCTACGTTGTGTTGTCGAGTGCTCTCAATTTCTCAAACCTATATAGCAGCATCATGACGTCATTTTCGTGCAAGACTAATTGATATTTATCACGCATCCTTCTCGAGCCAGTATGCCCCAGTTTCCTGATTACTACAAACTTTTGAATATCACACCAAGTGCTACACAGGAAGAAGTACGTCAAGCATATAGGAAGGAATCTTTAAAGTCGGTTCTACCTTTGTGCTTAGCAAGAGCTGCTACTTCAATTACATTAACCCAGGACTCACCCCGACCGCCTTGCTAACGCTAACCCTGCCGAGAAACAAGAGACGACAGAAAGATTTCAGGTCAATTTACTATCGTTTTTCTCTGAGCCTAACATACTGACACGTGGAGCTAGGCCGTAGCAGACGCCTATTATGTCCTTTCCGATTCCCAGAGACGCAAGGAGTACGACACTCTGTATACCGCCCGATCAGACCGCACAGACAATCCGAGCTCAACTTACAATCTTTTTGCCCAGTTTGCGAACATTTTCAATGCAGAAGCTACTCAGGCCTCTGGTGAGGATGGTACTCAGCCAAATGCAGACGGGGTGTTTGCCGATGTGTTCGAAGAGGTTGGCTCACTACTTGTCTATGATGATGAATCAATTCTTAGTGCCGATTTGACAGCTCCTACGTCCCGAAGTTGAACGGCGGGTCCCCATCTGGGGTTGGGTCGGTGCAGCGTGCGGTGGTGGACTTGGATTCATCGTTGCCAATGTTCCCGGATTGATGCTTGGTGCCTTCGCCGGTAATCGATTAGGAGCAGTTCGTGATGCGAAAGGAAAGTCTCTTGCCGCTGTTTTCAGTGAACTGAGCGGGAACCAGAGGGCAGAGGTAAGTTATCATAACCGACTCTGATCCCGACTGGATGGTCTGCATTTCTAGATCTTACGAGCCTTGGCTTTGAAGGTTTTAGGATCTGCTTTATCCTAGCTTACCGATACACGAAGAACAATGTTGTGCAAGTTCTGATGGGAACATCATTACCTTAGTTATGCATAATTGTAATTATTAATTCAATACCATAGGCTTCTGACCTCTCGTCATCAGAGTCTCAACTGCTAAATTGATCGAACCTTTTGTTTCGCCACCTCCATCTTCGCATCGCTCCCGAGGAACTGGTTTAAAGTTCAGGTATTCTTCTCGTTGTTGTTCGTTTTGACCCCAATGTTCGAACTTCATTGCTCGGCTGCGCAACAGCCTATGAACGGTTTGTCGTTTTCACCGGGTGCAAACAGAGATCAAAAAGAAATACAAGAACAACCGTACGCGACGCTAATGGGCATGTCCAATTTCAGGTCATAGCTCCTATCATGACAAACTGATATTCTCCTCAAAGATCGTGTTTTAATCACACCCATGAAGAGACACAGTATGTCCTGAATGGTTCCCTAATCAGTCTATGGTTCCGGTCCGAGGGACATGCCCAGGTCATTCACATCTGCATATCCGAACCAGTCGCTCAAGGCAGACAACCCCTTCACGTTCTTTACGCCATCGTCCGGAGCGCACGACCTCTAATCATTTATGTACGTCAAATCTAGGATCATGTCCATCTTGACCTTCAAAATTCAACAGTTGCACCTTACCCCAAGAGAAATCTAAATAAGAAAACGCCCCCTAGGACACCGAACAAGAAGATGCGGCGGAGGTTAAGCGGTATGACATCCTGGATTTACAAGACCTATAAACTGAACCATGATGTGTTTACCCTCGATCGAATGCAAACAGCACAAGGATATCTCAATGGGTTGGTGGCAGAGAGATCAAAAGCACGTTTGTTGCTAAATAGGCCGGTTTCACCCAAGCGACCAGGGAGATGGACTAGTCTTTTTTGTCGCAGTGGCCCTCTGTCTAAAGATACTGAGCACCAGAATTCATCTTTGGATTCTAACGCCTGTTCCTCGGCATCAATCCCTTCGGAAGAAGTCACTACTAGCCTGGCACAGGGCAGCTCCACAAACATCTATTCGGAGGAGAATATCCAAGGCTTCCATGAGATGGATCTCGAACTCGATTTCCAAGGTTTGCACATCAGGGAGCAGACCGTTGGTATTGAATCAAGCGATTCTTGGTTGACTCCCGGTTCAGCTCACGACGCCGAGGATATCTGTATATCTACACCCGGTAATCCCTGGGTTACGGGAACCTCCCGGAAAAGTAAATGCATTATCACACGTTTGTACCTTTGTCTAGTGTTTCCGGTCTTTCTGCTTACATTTTTCCGTTTTATGGATTTTAATGTCCACCTCAACTCCCCCAAATTGCCCGTTCCTCTGTTATTATTGGATTATATGGACCCTTTCTTGGCCAGGTTTACGACGTGCATTATTGGCAGAAACGCGTGCTCGACAACGTGCTGAACATGAGCGTCTAGAGGAGATGAAGCGTCGAATTGAAATGGAGGAAGTTGTCGCTCAATTGCAACGTGAACGAGAAGAATTGATACAATTGTTAGCAGCTCCGGCTCCGGCACCAGTCCTTCTGCCCAGTAGCCCCTGCATTTCCTCGAGGATCATTATGACATCAACTCTCGGATTTCCGACATCTACCTCATAGTAAGTAGATACCAGGTATCATATTTAAATTAACCTACATCTCAAGAACAGGCACTGAATTTGGTCTCAATCAACGATATATGTTCTGATCTAGTTCTGATCTATCCAGGAGGATTAATCACGAACATTTTAATATGTATCCGTAATATGATGTACATCCACATCAGAATAGTTACATGATCGAGAAAACTACAGAGCTTGTGGTAAAAATCGAGGGACTGCATAAGTATACAAGGTCTGCCGAGTAATGAAATGAGAAGGAGCACAGTGACGTAACTTTAAGTTTGATATATATACCAATAATCCTGAGGGTAGGAAATTTAGATTAAAATCTGTTCTGAGCCAACAAATCCTGCTTGGCATTAACTGTATGGTTAATGCCAAAGTTCCCCTGATTCGCCTGCTCCCATGTGCTCGAAACTTGTGAGATTTTGGAGATGGCTATAATCCCTGATAGCACCTGCTCCATTTGCGAGGGCAAGTGTTATTTCAGATATAACCTTGTCGGAAGATAGGGGAGGTGTATGATCAAGGGAGGAGGTCGAACCTGGGGGCGAAAGAGAGGAGGAAAGGGAAGACATATCGCTATCGGGGTGTTGGAATTGAATGGGAGACGAGAGCAAAGATGGATTGGTAGACGAGAAGGAGAACGCCGAGGAAGAAAGAGAAGAATCAGAGATAGTTGGTAGGGAGTTGCCTTGAAGCATCGTGGAGGGTGGCTGATTTTGATGAAGAAATTGATTATACTCCTGCTCGCCACTTGTCAAACGGTGATATGAAACATTGATTGATGTAGACTGTTTTCCATGGCGAGGGGAGTTGGAGCTGGGAATAGTGGACAAATCCCCGGCGAGAATCTGGATGTCCTCCTCGTCATCGGATTCATCAGTATCAGCAGTATAAGATGTGTGTGGAGTAGTCTGTGGATGAAGTCGTTTGCGTGGTCGACGAGTAGGCTCAAGTGATTGGCACGAGCGGACATATTCGTAGTCGCGCATGCGCTGGACGAACCCCTCTCCATTCTCTGTGATGTTCTGATGCAACTCCCAGAATGCACTAGAGCGAAGATGAGTTAATTCAGATTGACTAAGCGAATTTGAAAGCCCCGGTTCAGAGCTAGGGAGTGAATAGCTTGCACGACGCCTTGAAGATCGATTAGACTTAGGAAATAAGTTGAAGTCAGCAGACGATGAGGGTAGCGTAGACCCTGAGGGTACAGTTGTACAAGGAAGCTGCTCCAGGACCTCAGGAAAACTCATGCTAGTCTCTGGGGACTGACCATGGACGTCAGCAACGAGGATAGGCAAGAACAAGTATGAGATCTACCGAAATACCGCAGCGCTTCCGTTTTCCGTGCCTCCTATTGATGTCCCAGCTATGTGGCAGCGAGATATTACATGGACCAAGGATGGGATATACACGCTTGGCTATCCTGAGAGAAAATTCGGAGGAATGACGGACAGTGGGAGAGGAGACCGAAGCTGAGCGAGATCTACGACGACGAGCTCCAGAGCGCGCAAATGCCATAACAATGGGGACCTTGTTTCTTGATCCAGGGCCAGCTGCTATATATATGAACACTGACGCCAGAGCCCACGTGATCGAGACTCATACTCCACCTGTGATGACACAAAAGTATTTTGCTGCATGTCGACGTAATCAAGGCTGGTGCATCCATGCACCATCTTCGTCACTGTATATAATTTGATGCATTGTATTCCTCATCTTACAATGAACTTCACTTTTATAATCTACAAACATATGGAAAAATGTAAATAATCGGAGTGTTTTTGTAGGGGTGGCGCAAATGGCGCGTAAGCCACTCATGCACCATTCGAGTTGTATCGACGTCCAGAGAACTCGCGATTCGAGGAACTCAATGCGATTCAAACCTTCCCTTGAAGACTGGCTACGAAACTTGCGCGCCCAGATAGACATAACGCATCACACAAAAATATCTCATCCAGAGTGACTTCAAACCTCCCATTGGTTCGAGACACTTGGACCAGTGAGTTGTTTGACTAGGAACATTCCTCTCCCCTCGTCGATGCTCTTGGAATTCCGCATACCTATGGCGCTCTTGGGCCTTACTTGAATGCTTGTATTGTACTGTTTTGTTGGGCTCAAGCTTCTTGTAGTACTGATTGAACCACCTGTGAGCTGTTTGAGGAGACCAGGCTCGGCTCCAACACCACCCCCTAATCCTGTGAATTGACGAGCGAGTGTAGTGCCGCTAATTTGTCGTGAAATTTTTCCATCAGGTCCAACGGGAGTAGACATAGCAGATGTTTGTTGTAGGCCTCCGACTCCAAGCATTAACTGAAGTCACAATTTTAAAATCACAGTCGTTGGCAGAACCAAAAACTCACCAAACATTCTCTACACCAGATGCGGCCGTTTGCATCGGTCTTCGCGGCACTATCAAGCTTCTTTCCACACCCGGGTCCTTTTTTCTTTTCTTCCCCTCGACCCAACATCCAAGAATTAGACTTAGTTTGAAGCTGTTTTCCGCCACAAACCAAACAATTGACGTGCCATCTCGAGCCCTGAGGACCCGGTATCACCCCTCTTTCCATCAGAGAAACTGACTTGAGGCATCCTGGGCACGACGTCCGACTACCGAAGCGAGGGGATGGGACTGTGTTAGTTCCTGCTGAAGTGGGACGTTCATAACGACTAGAACTTCCAGCTTTCCGTGGTTGAGAAGGCAAAGGACTCGTGATGTTGTTGGTTTTGAGAGGAATTCTCTCACGTGAGAATGGCAGAGAGCCAACACTTGGAGACTTATGAACTGTAATCTTTTCCGGGGGTGAACACTTTTCATGCCAATCAAATTTCAACAACTCGAACGACTCAACAGTGACGCACCTCGACATGAGCGGGTCCAGCATGGGATCTCACAAAGATTGCCTGACCAGTCGTGCTTTCGCTGAATACGCCATCACAAAAGGTGCATCGAAAGCAGTCCCGATGAAAAGTCTGAGATACGTCGGAGCCATTCTCTCCGGGAACCGTCACAAATTTCCCTCCTTCCCTTAATGTGAATAATTGCTTATGGCATTTCGCACAAGTGCTTGATGCCGATACATAGCCAAAAATCTTCCCAGATGTCTCAGATGGTAATTTCTTTTCTGTTTCTGATGTTCTCGACCGGAGTTTGACAGTGGATCGAGGGCTTTGATTGAGTATATTGGCCTCTTCATCAAAGATAACGTCTTCAGGACTCATGAGAAGTTCATGACATGATAAGTGACTGGGCAATGATTCATTGATATTGAGAGGTGAGTCTATCCCTGAAAGGGACGATTGAGTTAGAGTATCGGAGATATCAGACATGAAATCGGGTGTCGAGGAAGAGGAAGAGGAGGATG
>Ga0153952_1000197_pt1 | contig 18641 bp, 17 predicted proteins | sample TSNJ036MetaG_FD_104746 | JGI IMG/M metagenome (GOLD analysis project Ga0153952, IMG submission 104746) | Attine ant fungus gardens microbial communities from New Jersey, USA - TSNJ036 MetaG | ecosystem: Host-associated > Fungi > Mycelium > Unclassified | place: USA: New Jersey, Wharton State... | reverse complement strand
TGGATATTGGCGCCGCCGCTATTCAAGCGCCGCAGATCACCAGCGCCGACGACGCTGAAAAGGCCGTGGCCTTAGCCAAATTTTATCCGTCGGGCGAGCGCGGCGTATGCCGCTTCGTGCGCGCGGCGCATTATTCCAATTTGGAGCGAGTCGCATACTTTAAGATGGCAAACGAAGCTCTTGTAATCATCCAATTAGAGGGGGAAACGGCCATTCAAAACCTGGACGCCATTCTGGCGGTCAAGGGGATCGACATCATTTTCATCGGGCCTTATGATCTTTCTCAAAGCTTGGGGGTTCCGGGTGACGTGACCAATCCCATCGTGATAGAGCAAATGAAAAAAATTGTAAAGGCCGCCCGCGCAAAAGATATGATCGTGGGCGTTTTCTCCGATACGCTTCAAACGGCTAAAATGTGGAAGGACGCGGGGGTGCGGTACATATCGTATTCCGTAGATGTGGGTATATTCAGTGAAGCCTGCGCCGGCTTGAAAGCCAAGCTGTAGTTGTTTTGCGCCGTGTTTCCGGCAGTTAAAGCTGTTCCTTCACTAAGGTGCATTGGTTCCGGTGAAGGACAGCTTAAAATTTTTGACTCTGCAGCTTTTCAAAATAATCGTACATAAAATCCAAAACTTTTCTTGCCGCAAAAGATTGATATCGGTCTTTTTTATGGATAAGGGCTATATCCCAGTAGAAAATTGGTTCAAGTAATACTGTTGCCATGTTTTCAGTAATGCAATGCTGTATTAAAGGATACGGAAGCACGGCTATGCATTTACCGAGAGAAACCATATCAAATATAAAATTAGGCATCATGCTTTTATAGGTTATGTTCGGCATAAATCCTTCGATTTCACACATATTTATAAAAGAATTGTGCAGCGTTGTGGTATCGCCAAATGTTATGATGCGTTCATCAATGAGCTCTTTAATATTCACGGTGCTTCTGCCGGCAAAGGGATGGTCTTTGCGAACAACAAGCTTGCATACGTCTTGTATCACAGTTTTTATAACAAATTGGGAGGAAGATTGGATAGGAAGCATTACCATTCCCAATTCAGCCTCGTTGTTTAATACAGACATCGCTGTTAGTTTTGAACCTTCTTCTTTTATATTAAACGTGATTTCAGGATATTTCTCACTGAATTGATTCAAAACAGTGGGAAAATACATATCCAAAAGCACTCCGGGAGAACTGAAACGAACTTCACCGATATTGCAATCTCTTACATCTTCTACTATTCTGAAAATATCATTGTAAGACTGAATCAACTTTTCCGCCTCATGATAAAAAGCTATCCCTGCATCTGTAAGGCTAAAAGCTTTGCTTGTACGGTTAATCAGCTTTATATCCAACTCACGTTCTAAGTTTTTAATTATCCTTGTACACTGGGGCTGGCTAAGGTAGAGTGTTTCTGCGGCCCGAGTATAGTTTCCTCTTTTAGCTACTTCCGCAAAACATATAAGGGCTTGTATATCCATTGTAAAACCACCTTTTCATCACGTTATGTCTATAACGCGTTTAGGAACTGTCGGCTCGCAATACGATCCTTTTAAACCAGGCGATTCTGCGGGCAAGCTGCTATTTAAATTTTTAGCTATCCAATGATAGTACAATATTGTTTGTTTTATGGCAAGTTTTTTATATTTATCTATTACTATTACTTATTGTTGGTATGTCTATCATGCATTTTACATATAGTATCTTCAAGGCTATAATAAGAATATGTAAATAAATTTAGTAATAAAAGTAAAAAATTGGAAATCTGATGGTTTAATTGCGATTTTTTTTATTTGCGAGTATTGTGGATTGTTATTAAGATGTTATGCCGTCAGCAAAGACAACTTTGTTTTCAAAAAGGCAATTTATTTACTGCCTTTTTAGAAAAAATAAAAAATCTAATTAGGAAAGGGCTGATGGATTAATGGTGAGGATCATGACGGCTAAGGAGGCTGTGCAAACGTTCATAAGCAACGGGGATACAGTAGCCTTTAGCGGGTTTGTGGGAGCTGCTCACGCGGAAGAGGTTACTGCCGCGATACAAAAAGAGTTTTTGGAAAGCGGCAAACCAAACGGCATTACGGCTGTTTATGCTGCTGGGCAGGGAGACAGCGGTGAAAGGGGCCTTAATCATCTGGGCGAGGAAGGCTTGGTATCAAAAATTATAGGTGGGCATTGGGCGCTTGTGCCGCGCTTGCAAAAACTGGCGCTGGAAAACAAGCTTGCCGCTTATAATTTGCCGCAGGGTGTTATATCTCATTTGTTTCGTGATATAGCGGCGGGGAAACCAGGCGTTATTACCCATGTAGGTCTTAAAACCTTTGCAGACCCAAGAATTGAAGGAGGCAAGCTGAACGAAAAGGCGAGGGAAGCAGGGGATGTTGTCGAAATTATTAATATTCTTGGTCAGGAGAAGCTTTTATATAAAGCTTTCCCTATAAATGTAGGAATAGTTCGCGCGACTTATGCCGACACTAAAGGAAACTGTACCTTCCAAAAAGAAGGCGCTACGTCTGAGGCGTTGTCCATTGCTCAGGCCGCTAAGAATTCCGGAGGAAAAGTAATCGTTCAGGTTGAGAAGTTAGTAGAATATGGCTCTCTTGACACGCGTCTTGTGAAGCTTCCCGGAATATGCGTGGATGCTGTTGTGGTGGCGGATCCTGAAAACCATAAGCAAACTTTTGGGACATACTATAATCCTGCCTACAGCGGCGAGATACGTGTTCCTGTAAGCTCTCTTAAGCCTCTTTCTATGGGAGATAGAAAAATAATAGCCCGCAGGTGCGCGATGGAGCTTATACCCGAGGCTATTACAAACCTGGGAATCGGTATGCCTGAAGGTGTGGCGGCCGTTGCGGCGGAAGAAGGCATGTCCGGCATGATATTGACAACAGAAGCCGGGGCCATTGGCGGTATACCTGCCGGAGGCAAGGATTTTGGGGTGACTACGAACCCGGACTGTATTTTGGATCAGCCATATCAGTTTGATTTCTATGACGGCGGCGGTCTTGATGTAGCGTTTTTAGGCTTAGCGCAAATGGACAAGCAGGGGAATATAAATGTTAGTAAATTCGGCCCTAAAATAGCGGGCTGCGGCGGGTTTGTAAATATAACCCAAAACGCTAAAAAGGTTATTTTCTGCGGAACCTTTACTGCCGGCGGTCTTGAGATTGAGGTTAGAGACGGGAAGCTTAATATATTAAAGGAGGGCAGGGCTAAAAAGTTAGTTAAAGAGGTTGAGCAAATAACCTTCAGCGGTAGCTACGCGCGGGAAATAAAACAGCCTACGCTGTACGTCACCGAGCGCGCTGTATTTGAGTTGACATCCGAAGGAGTTGTGCTTTTGGAGATAGCTCCGGGAATAGATTTAGAAAAAGATGTACTTTCTCAAATGGATTTTGCTCCGATAATTAAAGATATTAAACTCATGGATGAACGTATTTTCCGTGATGGTAAAATGTTTTCATAGTATAGAGAAGGAGAATTATTTATGAGCACTTCATTAGTTGGTATTTTTCTAGGCCTTGTTCTTTTAATGTTTTTAGCCTACAGAGGCTATTCAATTATTTGGGTTGCGCCGGTATGCGCGACTTTTGTAGCGTTATTAGGCGGCTTGAATCTTTTGGACGCTTATATAGGGGATTATATGACGGGCCTTTCTAATTATGTTTTAAGTTGGTTTCCGGCTTTCTTCCTCGGGGCTGTTTATGGTAAGGTTATGGATATGACAGGCTCCGCCAGATCTCTTGCTGATAAGCTTGTAAGTCTTATCGGGTCCAAGAGGGCTCTCCTGGCTGTTATTGTTCCTTGCTTGCTCATGACATATGGCGGCATATCTTTGTTTGTTGTGGTGTTTGTAATATATCCAATGGGCTACGCTATATATAGGGCGGCGGATATTCCGCGGACTTATCTTCCGGGAGCTATTGCTTTCGGCGCGTTTGGCATCACAATGACATCAATACCCGGAACGCCGCAAATCCAGAATCTTATCCCTATGCAATTCTATGGCACAACAGCTATGGCAGCTCCCGCGCTATCAATTGTCGCCACGTTTGCAATAGCTATTCCCGGATATATTTATCTGGATTGGAGGCTAAGAAAGGCAAGGGCAAACGGAGAACATTTTGTGGAAGACGCCAAATTTGTTGAAACAGTACGCGAAGGAAATCTTCCTTCATGGCACTGGCTTTCCGGTTTAGCTCCGGTTGTAATGGTGGTTCTGGTTTTAAATGTTTTTGGAAAGCATATAGTAGTAGCGCTTCTAAGCGGTATTTTGCTCTGCTGTATAATGAATTTTCAACAATGGAAAGTGCTTCTTCCGTCAATTAGTGAGGGCGCGAACGGTTCCTTAACCGCTATCATGAATACGGCGTGTGCCGTAGGCTTTGGGTCGGTTGTAAAAGCGGTACCCGGATTTGCGACACTTACAGGCTTAATGATGAATATGCCCGGAAACATACTGTTCTCGGAGGCGGTCGCCGTTAATGTGCTTGCGGGCGCCACAGGCTCGGCGTCAGGCGGTATGTCTATAGCCTTGAGCGCTTTGGCTACACAATATCTTGAGAAAGCGCAGGCAATCGGAATGAATCCTGAGCTGCTGCATCGTATTGCTTCAATTTCTTCAGGCGGTCTGGACACTCTTCCGCATAACGGGGCGGTTCTTACGCTTTTGGCGGTTTCACACTGTACCCATAAGGAATCATATATGGATATATGTGTTACAACTTGTATTATCCCTGTTATTGTATCTTGCGGCCTGGCGCTTATTTGGGGATCCTTTGTCTGATATATAACGAAAAGTGAAAACATTTATCGACGACGAGCCGATTCGGCGAACGTTTCAACGACTAATCGGCGACAGAGGAGGTTAATGTTTTCCTCGTTCGGTATAAATAAATCGGTCTGCTCTTAGGCAACTTATTAAACGAGGAGTTGAATAAAATGACTATAAATGAAATGAATATCGGTGACAGCAGGAGTATGGCTAAAACGGTAACTGAAACCGATGTTTATCTTTTCGCGGGGATAAGCGGAGATTTTAACCCTGCTCATGTAAATGAGGAGGAATCAAGCAAGACAATGTTTAAAGGTCGTATAGCGCATGGAATTTTGAGCGCAGGCTTTATTTCAGCTGTATTAGCCATGCAGATTCCGGGCCCTGGGACGATATATCTTGGGCAGGAGCTTAAATTTACTAAGCCTGTAAGATTTGGAGATACGATTACAGCTACCTGTACGGTTACAGAGTTGAATATAGAAAAGAATATTGCCAAGCTTGATACTATTTGCACTAACCAGCAAGGAGATGTTGTAATTAAAGGTGTTGCTACTGTAATGCCTCCGAAGTGAGATGTGGATCGAAGAAGCCAGGCATAGGCCTGGCTTCTCCTGTTGCGATTACCGCGAACTTAAATGTGTGGTGCGCTGAGAAATAGCATGTGGAGCCGTTTGAAGATTGTTAAATGATTGTGACAGGTTTGTTAAAAATAAAATCCAAGCTCTTTGGCGCTGCTCTTCGCTGCTATTTGTGTTTTTATATAGGTAGTTTTTTATGATAATATATAAAAATCAAAACAAATAGGAGACATAGATGTTCGAATATTTATACCCGGATCTGTATTGTGAAAGTATTTTTGATATTCCTTATAACAAGCTGCTGTCGCTAAAGAGAAACTTTTTAATTTTTGACCTGGACAACACTTTGGCTCCCTTTAACGTTACGTTCCCTCCAGAGGAAGTAATCAGGCACATTCAACAGCTTAAAAACAGCGGATTCTCTATTTGCATACTTTCAAATAACAAGCCCGAACGAGTTGAAGCATTTAACCGTCCATTAGGGCTTTATTATATAGCTAAGGCAAAAAAACCGGGCAAATCCGGCGTGATGAGGGCCTTATCTTTAATGAACGGAAGCCCGGAGAAGGCAGTTATGATAGGTGATCAAATTTTTACAGATGTTTGGTGCGGTAATCGGTGTAAATTATATTCAATATTGGTTAAGCCAGTATCACCACGGGATGAGTGGAGCGTAAAGCTTAAGAGGGGCCCGGAAAAAATAGTTATCAACAGGTATTTAAAAAAGAATAGAAAAATATGATTACTGTGACTGGGGGGGTTGTGATGACTAAGACAGTTACCATAAGGAATGTGACATTAGGCAAAGGTATTCCGAAAATATGTATTCCTCTAGTAAGCGCCACCTTATCCTCCATTATGAAGGAAGCGGCAGTGGCTATCGCTGCCGGCGCGGATTTGGTTGAGTGGAGGACAGATTGCTTTGAGGACGTTGAATCATCGGATAAAGTTAAAGAAGCGTTGTCCGCGCTGAGAGGAATTTTGGGAGAGACTCCGCTGTTGTATACCTTCCGCAGGAAAGAGGAGGGTGGGAACAGGTGCATTGAAACCGAAGACTACATACATTTGTGTCAAATGGCGTCCGTCACCGGACTTATAGATTTGTTGGATGTAGAGCTGTCCGTAGGCGAAAAGGGCTGCCGGGAACTGCTGGCTGCCGCTTCCAGCAATGGCGTTAAGGTTATTATGTCCAGCCACAACTTCCAGGAGACGCCTCCTCGGCAAATTATGGCGGATATTTTGCTCAGAATGCGCAGGCTGGGAGCGGATATCCCAAAGCTTGCCGTAATGCCAAAGAAAATTGAGGATGTACTGGATCTTCTGTCTGTTTCGGCGGAAGTATCGCAAAGCCTCGACTGTCCCATTATTACAATGTCGATGGGAAGCCAAGGGGTTGTCAGCCGGGTCGCTGGTGAATTATTTGGCTCGGCGTTGACTTTCGGAACCGCGGTAGAAGCCTCAGCACCCGGACAGCTTCCGGCTGAGGCGCTAAGAAGTGTTTTGGATATCTTACACCAAGATAAAAGAAGGGTTTGGGCGGCTTATTTCAGCCCGACCGGGACAACTGAAAAAATCGTCACGCAAATCTCCCGGTCTTTGGCTGCGTCTATTGGGATTCCTCTACGGTTGTTTGACTTCACATTGCCCCATTCCCGGGAGTCCGTCAAGGAGTTTGGATCTGAGGATCTGGTGGTATTTGGCGTCCCTGTGTATGCCGGGCGTGTGCCCAATGTGCTGCTTAAATACCTGAATACCCTTGAGGGAGGCGGAGCGCTGGCAGTTCCGGTGGTTCTTTTTGGTAACAGGAATTATGATGACGCTCTTATTGAATTAAGGAATATTTTAGAAGCCAGGGGATTTCGAACAGCAGCAGCGGCAGCCTTCATCGGAGAGCATTCCTTTTCCAAAATATTGGGGAAGGGCCGGCCGGACGAGGCTGATCTAAAGCTGGCGGAGGAGTTTGCCAAGGAAGTTGCTGCCAATCTGGCGGCAGGACTGTTTACTACTCCCGTATCTGTATGCGGCAATGACCCAATCAGGAATTATTACCAGCCTAGGGATCGATCCGGCAACGCCATAGATATTCGTAAGGTAAAGCCTAAAGTTAAGGATACATGTGTTGCGTGCGGCCATTGCGCCGAGGTTTGCCCTATGGGCTCCATTGATCCGAAAGATGTACAAAATTATACTAGTATTTGTATAAAATGCGGCGCTTGTATAAAAAAGTGTCCCATAGAAGCCCGGTACTATGACGATGAGAGTTATCTATATCATAAGCATGAGCTGGAAGCTGAATATAAGCGCAGGGCTGAACCATCATTATTTTATTAAAAAAGCAAATAAATTTGCATATAATGAAAGGAGAAAGAACATGAAAGAAATCTACATAGTTAATTGTTGCCGTACAGCCGTAGGCTCTTACGGCGGAGCGTTAAAGGACGTTTCCGCGGCTGAATTGGGAGCCATAACGGTTAGTGAGGTTCTAAAGCGGGGCGGAGTGCAGCCTGATCAGGTAGACGAGGTATTATATGGCGCGGTGCTTACCGCCGGCTTGGGGCAAAATGTGGCCAGACAGGTTACGCTTAAGGCGGGTCTGCCCATTAGTGTACCCGCAACCACTGTGAACATGGTATGCGGATCAGGAATGAAGACTGTAGTTGAGGCCGCTCGGGCGATTTTGGCGGGTGACGCCGATATAGTCGTGGCCGGAGGAACGGAAAACATGTCCACCGCTACATATGCGCTTCCATCAGGGCGCTGGGGAGCCCGTATGTTTGACACCCAGCTTGTGGACACCATGGTAAAGGACGGCCTGTGGGATGTTTACAATAACTATCACATGGGAATGACAGCTGAGAACATCTGCGACCAATGGGGTCTTACACGTGAAGAATTAGACGCGTTTGCCCTGTCTTCCCAGCAGAAAGCCGTAGCCGCTATTAATTCCGGCAAGTTTGAGGAAGAGATCGTCCCGGTTCCTGTTAAGGTAAAAAGGGATACCGTAGAGTTCAAGGTTGACGAATACCCCAAAGCAAACAGCTCTGCCGAGGGCTTGGCTAAATTAAAACCAGCCTTCAAAAAAGACGGAGGAATGGTAACCGCGGGCAACGCGTCTGGGATAAACGACGGCGCCGCCGCTATATTGGTAGCCTCAGGTGAGGCTGTGAAGAAATACGGATTAAAGCCTATGGCGAAGCTCACCGGCTGGGGTCAGGCCGGAGTTGATCCCTCGATAATGGGTATCGGCCCTGTGGACGCGTCTAAGTCGGCCTTGAAAAAAGCAGGCAAAGAGATTTCTGATATGGATTTAGTTGAAGCAAATGAGGCATTTGCTGCCCAATCTGTCGCGGTAGCGAAGGATCTTGGGTTCGATATGGAAAAGGTTAATGTTAACGGCGGCGCGATTGCTATTGGACACCCAATTGGTTGCTCCGGCGCCAGAATTATAGTTACTTTACTTCATGAAATGCAAAAAAGACCGGATGCCAAGCAGGGGCTGGCAACTCTTTGTATCGGCGGCGGTATGGGTATTGCTACGGTTTTTGAAAAATGCTAATACGCGCAAAGCGCGATTTGTTCTAAAATTTTGCGCCGCGGCGCAATGAAAGGAATGAACATAAAATGAGCTATATCGATTTGAAATTGGAAGGCCGCATAGGAATTTTAACCGTGACTCGGCCGGAAGCGTTGAACGCCTTGAATAGCCAGGTTATCGAAGATTTAGACGTAGCCGTAAATGCTGTGGAGGAGAATGACGATATCGACGTTGTCATCCTCACCGGCGCGGGTCGCTCCTTTGTAGCCGGGGCCGACATTGGCGAAATGAAAGACATGGGCGCGATTGAGGGTAAAAAATTTGGAGACGCAGGCAACCGTGTGTTTATGAAGATAGAAAACATGACGAAGCCTGTTATCTGCGCAGTAAACGGCTTTGCCCTTGGCGGCGGCTGCGAGCTTGCTATGAGCTGCGATATCCGCATAGCCAGTGAAAAGGCTAAATTCGGCCAGCCGGAGGTAGGTCTTGGCATTACTCCTGGTTTTGGCGGTACACAGCGCTTGCCGCGCATTGTCGGTATAAGCCGCGCTATGGAGCTTATTCTAACTGCCCGTATCATCAGCGCCTCGGAGGCAAAGGAGATGGGCCTGGTAAACGCCGTATATCCTCCCGATGAGCTTATGGCAAAGGCTATGGAAATGGCAAACGCCATCTCCGCCCAGGCGCAGATAGCTGTCAAGCAGTCTAAACGGTGTATACGCAAGGGAATGCAAACGGATATAGGGACAGCTGTGGCTTACGAGGCTGAAGCTTTTGGCCTTTGTTTCGCCACGGAGGATCAAGTGGAAGGCATGACGGCCTTTGTGGAAAAACGCACCGAAAAGAACTTTAAAGGAAAGTAAAGAGTGAAGGAGGAAAAAAACTTGAAAAAAATAGTTATAGTAGGCGGCGGTACTATGGGGCTGGATATTGCCCAAGTATTTGCGAAAAAAAGCTATGATGTAGTAGTACGCGACGTAACGGAAGAGATCATCAAAGGCTCTGAGTCCAGGCTGAACAAAGGGCTGGATAAGCTTGTTTCCAAAGGGAGGCTGGATGAGGCCGGGAAGAAAGCGGTCACAGACCAGATTAGCTTTACCACAGATATTAATGCTGCGGCGGACGCGGACCTGGTAATTGAAGCCATTGTTGAAAACATAGATGTAAAGCGTAAGGTCTTTGCTGAGCTGGACAGCATATGCAAGGCTGAAACCATTTTTGCTTCCAACACATCCTCGATTTCCATTACCGCAATCGGAGCAGCCACAAAAAGGCAAGATCGTTTTATCGGGATGCACTTTTTTAACCCGGCTACAGTTATGAAGCTGGTGGAAGTGATTCGGGGAGCCAACACCTCAGACGAAACCTTTAAGGCTGTTTACACGCTGGCCCAGAACGTCGGCAAGGAACCGGTAGAAGTAGCTGAAGCTCCCGGCTTTGTAGTTAATAAGATATTGATCCCCATGATCAATGAGGCTGCCGGTTTGGTAGAGACAGGAGTCGCGTCAGTGGCCGATATTGACAAGGCCATGCAGTTGGGCGCGAATCACCCCATGGGGCCTCTGACCTTGGGAGATTTTATTGGGTTGGACGTATGCCTGGCGATTATGGATACGCTATACGAGGAGACAGGAGATACCAAGTATCGCGCGTCACTGCTAATGCGGAAAATGGTTCGCGGCGGCCTGTTGGGCAAAAAGACTGGCAAAGGCTTTTATGACTATTCGAAATAAAAGCAGGAAGAGAATTGAAAGGATAAGTAATGGATTATAAGTCGTTATATCAAAACAAGCTGACTACTCCTCAAGAAGCGGTGAAAGTCGTCCGGTCAGGCGATTGGATAGACTACGGCTGGTGCGTAGCCACGACGGATGCTTTGGACAGAGCGCTTGCGGAACGTTGGCAGGAGCTTACAGATGTTAAAGCCAGAGGAGGCGTTATTTTTAAAAAGCCTGCTATTATGCAGGTTCCTGACGTAGCGGAACACTTCACATGGAATTCCTGGCATATGTCCGGCGTGGAGCGCAAAATGGTTGCGGACGGAGCTACATATTACGCCCCTATACGTTATTCGGAGCTTCCCAGGTATTATCGTGATAATGTGGAACCTATTCATGTGGCTATGTTCCAGGTATCTCCTATGGATGACCACGGTTATTTCAACTTCGGGCCAAGCGTATCCCATATGGCTGCAGTGTGTGAGAGGTCTGAAATCATTATAGTAGAAGTAAATCAGAATATGCCTCGCTGCTTGGGAGGCAAAGAGGCCGCCATCCATATTTCTCAGGTGGATATGATTGTGGAAGGGGACAACCCTCCTCTTGGTCAACTGGGTGCTGCGTCCGCAACAGAAGTTGATGAGGCGGTAGCTAAGCTGATTGTTGAAGAGATCCCTAACGGCGCGTGCCTCCAGTTAGGAATCGGAGGTATGCCCAACGCGGTAGGCTCCCTAATTGTGCAGTCTGATCTTAAGGATTTGAGCGTACATACGGAGATGTATGTGGACGCATTTGTGGATATGTCCATGGCGGGAAAAATAACCGGTTTGAAAAAGTCCATAGACCGGGGACGCCAAACATATGCTTTCGGCGCGGGAACTCAAAAGCTCTATGATTTTCTCAATGACAATCCGGAGTGTATGGCAACAACTGTTGACTATACCAACGATGCGAGGGTTATATCTCAAATAGATAATTTTGTCTCCATTAACAACGTGGTGGACATAGACCTGTTTGGGCAAATAAACGCGGAATCCGCCGGTATTAAGCAGATCAGCGGCGCCGGAGGACAGCTCGACTTTGTAATGGGCGCGTATCTGTCGGAAGGCGGTAAAAGCTTCTTGTGCTGCTCGTCTGCTTACAAGGACAAATCCGGACAGTTAAAAAGCCGTATCGTACCTACACTGAGCCTCGGCTCCATCGTTACCGATACTCGGGCTAATGTCCACTACCTGGTGACGGAATATGGAAAAGTAAATTTAAAGGGCTGTTCCACCTGGGAAAAGGCGGAGCGTATTATTTCCATAGCTCATCCAGATTTCCGTGAGCAGTTAATCCGTGACGCGCAAGAAATGAAGATTTGGCGCCGCTCCATATAAATGGGTGAAAATAATACACACTGCCGGTAGGTAAAAACGCCGCCTGCAGTTGCGGGCGGCTTCAATTTGCAGGTGTATTTATTTTCTAATTTATGATATTATTAAGCGGTTTCAAATATATTAAATTAAATGACGCAAGGAGGAAGCAACAAAAATGAACATTCTTGTATGCATCAAGCAAGTCCCCGACACAACAGAAATAAAAATCAATCCAGAGACCAACACACTTATCCGCGAAGGTGTGCCCAGCATCGTCAATACCTTTGACGCTTATGCACTGGAGACAGCGGCAAAGATCAAAGACGTTATGAGCGGTACCAAGATAGTGGTGGTATCCATGGGGCCCGAACAGGCCAAAACCGCTTTAAAGGAGTGCTTGTCCGTAGGCGCTGACAAAGCGTATTTAGTAAGCGACCGGGCGTTTGGCGGTTCGGATACGTTAGCAACCAGTTATATTCTCTCCAAGTCAGTTGCTAAGCTGGAGGAGCTTGAGGGTAAATTTGACCTCATATTCTGCGGTAAGCAGGCAATTGACGGAGATACGGCGCAGGTTGGGCCGGAATTGGCTGAACATTTGGATTATCCCCAGGTCACATATGCGGTCGAGGCCTCGGCAGAGGGGGACAGCGTCAGGGTAAAGCGTGAATGCGCTGAGGGCTATGAGATAATTGAAGCAAAGCTGCCCTGTGTTGTAACCGTAACCAAGCCTGCTTATGAACCCAGATATCCAACGATAAAAAGCAAGATGGCTGCTAATAAGGCTGCAATACCCACGCTTACCTCTCAGGATTTTGAAATTGATCTGCAGTGGGCAGGGCTGAAAGGGTCGCCGACTAAGGTGAAGAAGACCTTTACCCCATCACTTAAAAAAGAGAACATAATGATTCAAGAAGAGACAGATGAGGGCTCCGGCCTAAAGTTAGCTCAACTGCTCAGCGATGCAAGCATAATTTAAAGAGGTGAATGAATATGGAAGCTAAGACAAAAGACTTGTGGGTATTTGTAGAAACTGACAATGTAGGAAAGGCAAGAAACGTCGGTCTGGAGCTATTGAGGCCCGGACGTGAACTGGCTAACACCCAAGGCGGGGAATTAGTCGGCGTTGTGATTGGATCAGACGCTGAGGAGGCGGTAAAATCCGCAACTGCTTTTGGAGCTGACAAGATTATATTAGTAGACGGGCCTGAATATGCCCATTATACCACAGATGCTTATGTGGATGCGTTTACTACGCTGGTGGAAAAGTATGCTCCAACAACGATTTTGATAGGCGCTACCAACCTTGGCCGGGATATGGCCCCAAGACTTGCTTGCCGTTTAAGGACCGGTCTGACAGCAGACTGTACAGGCCTTGCCATTGATGAAGCCAGCGGAAACGTGGCATGGACGCGTCCTGCCTTCGGCGGAAATCTGATGGCTACCATTCTTTGCCCCGATCATCGTCCTCAAATCGGAACTGTCCGCCCAGGCGTTTTCAAGAAGGGCGAGCCGGATGACTCTTGCCAAGCCGAGGTTATCCGGGAAGACATCCGAATCCCAGAAGGACGTATCAGGACAAAATTGATTGAAGTGATCCAGGAGCTGGGAGCAGAGCTTGTAGACCTGGAAGGAGCCGAGATCATCGTATCCGGCGGACGCGGCGTTGGCGGCCCTGAGGGCTTTGAGCCTATACGTGAGCTGGCGGCTGTACTGGGCGCCACCGTAGGAGCATCCAGGGCGGCGGTAGACTCCGGATGGATCTCCCATACTCATCAGGTAGGACAAACGGGCAAAACCGTTGGTCCAAAGCTGTACATTGCTTGCGGAATTTCCGGAGCTATCCAGCATTTGGCAGGTATGAGCGGTTCCGACTGCATCGTGGCCATCAACAAGGATCCTGACGCTCCTATTTTCAAGGTTGCTGATTACGGCGTTGTTGGTAATATCAAGGAAGTGATTCCTGTTCTCATTAATGAAATAAAACGAATCAAAAGCTAATAAAGCTTACAAGAAAGGATTTGTATATTATGGATTTTAAGTTTACAGCTGACGAACAAGAAATTATTTCTATGCTACACGACTTTTGTGTGAGCGAGGTTGCTCCTATCGCAGCCGAGATTGATGAAAACGAGAGGTTCCCGGAGGAGACTTGGCATAAGCTGGCCGAAATGGGCATGATGGGCGTGCCGTTTCCTGAGGAGTACGGCGGAGCAGGCCTTTCTTATGTAACCTATATCGCTGCCTGCGAAGAACTGGCTAAGCATTGCGCCACTACTTCTGTTATGGTATCTGCTCACAGCTCGCTGTGCTGCTGGCCAATATCAGAATACGGAACGGAAGAGCAGAAGAAAAAATATCTTACTCCTCTTGCCTCCGGGGAAAAGCTGGGTGCTTTCGGACTGACCGAGCCTTCGGCGGGTACCGACTCCGCCAGCCAGAAGACTGTTGCTGAGGATAAGGGAGACCACTGGCTTCTAAACGGTTCTAAGATATTTATTACAAATGGCTCTTATGCCGAAGTATATGTAATAATGGCTATGACTGATAAAAGCCAAGGAACCAAAGGTATATCGGCCTTTATAGTAGAGAAGGGCACCCCCGGCTTCAGCTTCGGCACGAAGGAAAAGAAGATGGGTATCCGCGGCTCCTCTACGTATGAGCTGATTTTTGAGGACTGCAAAATACCAAAGGAGAATCTGCTTGGCCAGGTAGGCAAGGGCTTCAAGATAGCTATGACAACGCTGGATGGCGGACGTATTGGTATAGCCGCTCAGGCTCTGGGCATTGCCCAAAACGCTATTGATGAATGCGTAAAGTATGTGTCGCAGCGTGAGCAATTCGGCAGACGTATAAGCCAGTTCCAGAATACCCAGTTCCAATTGGCGGAAATGCAGACCAAGGTAGACGCCTCTAAGCTGCTCATTTACCGGGCGGCTCAGGCGAAGCAGGATCATGAGCCATACGGCCATCTTGCGGCTATGGCGAAGCTCTTTGCTTCAGAAACAGCCAGCGATGTTACGCGCCGGGCGCTTCAGCTTGTCGGCGGTTATGGCTATACTCGTGAATATCCTTTTGAGCGCTTAATGCGTGATGCCAAGATCACCGAGATCTATGAAGGTACCTCAGAGGTGCAGAAAATGGTCATCTCCGGATGGATGGGCGTAAAATAAAGGTTTGTGATCATAAACAGAGGAGCGGCCGCTGTAAATCGGCGGCCGTTTCTGTACCTGCAGGATCAAGTTCCGGATCAAGTTCTGGAAAGAAAGGAATAATTAGTCATGAAAAAATCTAATCTTCGTTGGAGGGTGGTAATTGGCGGGATCATATGCCAATTCTGTGCAGGTATGCTTTATAGCTGGAGTCTATATGTGAATCCATTAATTAAACAGTATGGATGGGAAAAAAGCAGTATTTCGCTGACTTTTTCTATTGCTACGCTGTTAATACCTGTTTTTATGATTTTTGCGTCCAGAATTTTACCTAAAAGAGGCCCGACAGTTACTGTTCTCATTGGCGCGGTACTTCTCGCTCTTGGACTCGCAATTAGCAGCTTCGCAAATTCACTTCCTATTCTCTATATTGGATATGGCGTTTTAGGAGGAATTGGCGTTGGATTAATTTACGGTGTTCCAATTGCGACCAGCGCAAAATGGTTTCCGGATAAAAAAGGACTTATATCAGGACTGACAGTTGCGGGCTTTGGCATGGGCTCCATTATCTTTGCCCCTGTTTGTACAATGCTCATCGAATCGGTTGGTCCGAATAAGACATTTCTTATACAAGGAGCTATCACTCTTGTTGGGTTAGCAATCGGCGCGCCTATGATGAAGGTTGCTCCCGACGGCTTTCGGCCGGAAGGCTGGCAGCCGCCGACAACAGGCGTTTCCGCTGTGCCTGCTCACGATTATACGTCTTCTGAGATGCTTCGTACAAAGCAATATTGGTTTCTTCTTATTATGTATTTGTTTGCCAATGTAGCAGGGCTTTTTATAATTGGCCATGCGTCTCCTGTCGCGCAGGAAATCGCGGGACTGACCCCAATACAAGCAGGAGCTATTGTAAGTGTGCTTTCTATCGCAAACACAGTGGGACGTTTTGTGGGAGGCGCGTCATCGGATAAGCTGGGAGCGGCAAAGGTAGTTAGCATTATCTATGCCTTGGATCTGGTGCTTTTTCTTACATTGAGGTTTATGACCAGCTTCGCCCTGATAGCTATCGGTATAGGCGGGCTTGCGGTGTGCTTCGGCGCTATGATGGGGGCTTATCCTTCAATTGTGATGGATTATTTCGGTACTAAATATTACAGCGGCAATTACGCGTTCGTTTTCCTGGCTTATGGGATCGGCGGACTTGTGGCGAACAGTGTGGTATCCATTTCTATGACATACTTTGACGGCTATTTAACTGCTTTCATGATAATTGGAATATCCTGCGCTATAGGCATTATAATGTCTCGAATCTCGAAGAGACCGAAGTACGTAGAAGGATAAAATTTTAGAAAGAGGATATACGAATGCCGGAACGAATTACAGGTCATACTGAGCTTATAGGATTAATGGCATACCCTATCAGACACAGCTTGTCGCCAGCTATGCATAACGAAGCCTTTGCTATGCTTGGACTTGATTACGCTTATCTTGCCTTTGAGGTTGAAAACGAACAGCTCAAAGACGCGGTGCAGTCCATTAGAGCATTGCGCATGCGGGGCTCTAACATTTCCATGCCTAATAAGACGCTTGTTTGCGAGTATTTGGATAAACTTTCTCCAGCCGCTCAGTTGGTTGGGGCTGTAAATACTATTGTGAACGATGAAGGCGTTCTTACAGGGCATATAACGGACGGTACGGGCTTTATGCGAAGCCTTAAGGAAGCCGGCGTTGATATAATCGGAAAAAAAATGACAATAGCAGGTGTGGGAGGCGCGGCTACGGCCATATGCATTCAAGGAGCTCTTGATGGCGTTAAGGAAATCGCGATTTACAACATCAAAGATAAGTTTTATGAAAACGGTGAAAAAACAGTTGAAAAAATAAGGAACAATACCGGCTCTATGGCAAAGCTGACTGATTTGGCTGACACTGAGGCATTAAGAGCGGATATAGCTGACAGCGCGATCTTTATTAACGCTACCGGCGTAGGGATGAAGCCATTGGATCAAGTGAGCATTATAACCGATGAGGCTATGCTAAGACCGGATCTGGTTGTCGCGGACACGGTTTATAACCCGATAAAAACCAAGATGCTGGCCATGGCGGAGGCCTGTGGCTGTAAAACAGTAAACGGCTTAGGCATGATGCTTTGGCAGGGCGCCGCGGCGTTTGAGCTTTGGACAGGTAAGGAAATGCCTGTGGAGTACATAAAAAAAGCGGTTTACAATATGTAACAGCCGTATGAAAAGCAGTAAAGGCGTTACTCTTATTGAATTAATAATTGTCTTGGCCATTATGACTACGATTCTGGGATTTGTTACATTGTCTCCTTCGTTTTTAAGTAAACAGAGAATTAATCAAGCCAGCTGGCAAATAAAGTCCGACCTTCGCTACGCTCAGCGCATAGCAATATCGGAAAACAGGAAATACGTAGTGTTGTTTGATCTTGAAAATAATTTATATTATCTTTATCCAGAAAATGATTTAGATAACAAAAAAACCATTAACCTGCCGAATGGCGTGTACTTGAATGACATAAACAGCAGTTCAAATAAGGTTATCTACACAGGCACGGGCACTACTTCAACCCCGTGCACCATTACCATTGAGAATGAATCCTACAAGGTACAGTTGACGGTTAACCTGGGAGCAGGAAGGGTAGATGTGAAGGCGATTTATGAAATATAAAAGACTCTCGAAAAGCATTTCGCTTACGGGAGTCTTCTTAAATTTCATATTAAATTATACTCTGCCCATGTATTCGCCTGTTCTGGTATCAACCTTGATAGTCTCACCCGGGTTTATAAACAACGGAACATTTACCACAGCTCCTGTTTCCAGCGTAGCCTGTTTTGTAGCGCCTGTAGCCGTATCGCCTTTAAAGCCCGGCTCCGTGTCGGTGATAGAAAGCTCTACCTGTGTAGGCGGTTCTATGCCGAAAACATTGCCGTTATGAGATAAAATTTTGACCATTTCGTTTTCCTTTACGTATTTTAAAGTATCTCCTACGTCGGAAGCGTTAAGGGCCATTTGCTCAAAGGATTCATTATCCATAAAATGATAAAGCTCGCCATCGCTGTAAAGATACTGCATATCAAGACGGTCTATATGAGCTCTGGGCATTTTTTCAGTCGGGCGAAAGGTTCTTTCAACAATGCCTCCCGATACCAGGTTTTTCAATTTTGTTCTTACAAAGGCAGCGCCTTTCCCAGGCTTTACATGCTGAAATTCAATTATGGTAAAAATTGCGCCGTCTATTTCTACCGTAACACCATTTCTAAACTCACTTGCTGAAATCATCTTTATTACCTCCAAATTATTATCATGCGTTCTTAGTGTATTTTATAGTGAAAAAGTATATAGCATAGAGCGTATTTTTTCAATATAAATTATTGACATATAAATTTATTGAGTTTAATTGGTAAATTCCCAAAGTAAGTTCCACAGTGGAAAGGGAGTGGAATTTAGTATGGAACGAAAATTGTAGTAGAATTAAGTCTGGGAAATTTTCTTTTGCAAAGG
>Ga0153952_1000193_pt1 | contig 18846 bp, 16 predicted proteins | sample TSNJ036MetaG_FD_104746 | JGI IMG/M metagenome (GOLD analysis project Ga0153952, IMG submission 104746) | Attine ant fungus gardens microbial communities from New Jersey, USA - TSNJ036 MetaG | ecosystem: Host-associated > Fungi > Mycelium > Unclassified | place: USA: New Jersey, Wharton State... | reverse complement strand
ATTTGCTGATGTGATTGTGGTGGATCCGCCACGAAAAGGATGCGATGAAGCTTGCCTGGATACGATTGTGCGGATGGCGCCAAAGCGGGTGGTTTATGTGAGCTGTGACTCGGCAACATTGGCACGGGATTTGAAGTGGTTGTGTGGGAAGGGGTATTGGGTGGAGAAGGTGCGGGCGGTGGATATGTTTCCGGGGACAATGCATGTTGAGACGGTTTGTTTGCTCACACGAACCGAGGCTTGAAAGTGCCGATAAACCCCGTAAACACGGCATCTCTTGAAAATGAAAATGGCTAGTGCGTTTTGATAGTCGTTGGAATATAGGAAAAACAATAGTCGTATGCACTCAAAGTGAGTGTTTACAAGGGTCGACCGATTATTCGATTATGGCTTGGGGAGAGTATAGGACTGCTGACATAGTGTGAGTGTAGAGGGTTGTTGACAGCAATTGGAGACACCAGAGCGTATATGAGAAAATAGACGAAAAGAGGTTTAAAAAGATATGCGAGGGAAAAATATAAGTTTATTTTTAATGGACGGCGAGCCAAATGGCAGAATGAAATGCACACTTGCCAATTGGACGGGAGTGGCATATAAAATTCCACGAACGAAGCTTGATAGCTGCAAGGGGCGTGATGACCTTTCACAAAGTGGTGTATATTTTCTCTTTGGCATATCTGATCAAACAGGTGAAAGTGTAGTCTATATCGGACAGGCAGGCGTTAGGAAAAATGGAGAAGGAATACTATACCGTTTGCAAGAGCATAAGCGCAATCCTGAAAAGGATTATTGGACAGAAGCTGTGGTATTTACCACTTCAAACAATTCTTTCGGTCCCACTGAGATAAGCTATCTTGAAAATAGGTTTACAAATATTGCTAAAGAAACTGAGCGATATGTTGTTAAAAATGGTAATGACCCTACTCCTGGTAATATTACAGAAGAAAAAGAAAGCGAACTAGAAGAGTTTATCGATTATGCAAAAATTATTATGGGAACGCTTGGGCATAAAGTTTTCGAGCCACTTACTGCTTCTGTTACAACAATTGCTCCAAATAATGATAGTTCCGAAGGCGATGATGTGATTTTTTGCATAAAGCGTAGTGGTGCTGATGCAAAAGGGAAATTAACAACTGAAGGCTTTGTCGTTTTAGCTGGTAGCAAAATCAGAATGGATATTGTTCCAAGTTGTCCAGACTATGTGAAATCTGAAAGAAAAAATAGCAAGGACAATATTGATGACAATGGAATTATCAGAAACGAGATGCTGTTTAAATCGCCATCGAGTTCGGCTGCGTTTGTGCTTGGCGCATCAGCAAATGGGAATATTGAATGGAGAACTGAGGATGGCAAAATTTTAAAAGACGTTGAAAATAGCGAGGTAGGTTAGCGGTCAGTCGCTTTAAAAGAAATTATTGAAATTTCAGTAATAGAAGTGCTTGGAAAGAGAATGGTATATAACAGAAAAGATGCTCTCATCGGTTACTTGGGTTGGTGAGATCATCTTTTTATTTGCGTTAATATTCCCCATCCGTCCAATTTGTAATGGTGCATTTCTCTCTTACAGTTTTCTCCATTAAAAATAGATTTATGCTTTCCCTCTGCTCATTCATTTCCAACTTCTATAATGCTTTATAACTAGAAATATAAAAGTTGTTTTATAATACGAATATAGAAAGAAACAACAAAATATATTGATAAAATAATGCAAATAGTATTGTAAAACAAATAAAAATGTGATATAATATAGACGTACGATGGCGATACATAGCTCAAAGGTGGCAAGGAGGAAACTCATGATAATAAACAATATTGAAAAAGACATTAAAATCAAATGTCTGGAAAATGATATGACTCAAGTTGAGTTAGCTGAGAGGATCGGCACAACGGGTCAATATGTGAATAAAATAATTAAAAAAAATCATGATGTTTTAAACAAGACCTTCGTTCAGATGATGGAAGGTTTAGGATATGACATAGAAATAAGCTATGTAAAGAGAGAGGGTAAATGATATGAATAAACAACAACTAGCTTCAACGATATGGGAATCTGCAAACCAAATGAGATCTAAAATTGAGGCAAATGAGTACAAGGATTTTATTCTTGGTTTTATCTTCTATAAATACTTGTCAGAAAAAGAAGTAACATTATTTAAAAAAGAAAATCTAACCGACGAAGACATAAAAAAAATAAATGAAAATGATGTGAAATACGCCACCCACGTAAAGGAAAAATTGGGATATTTTATCTCTTATGAAAACCTCTTTTCAACTTGGCTTGCAAAAGGCAATGATTTTGACATATCAAATGTGCGTGATGCCTTAGCATCTTTTGAACTAAACATTGATGGCGTGTATAAAAAGCTGTTTGAAAATATCTTTAAAACGCTACAGACAGGTCTGTCTAAGCTTGGCGAAACAGCACAGGCGCAAACTAAAGCAGTAAGAAGCTTGCTTAAATTGATACGCAAAATTCCTATGGACGGAAAACAAGACTATGATGTTCTTGGCTTTATTTATGAAGATCTAATAAGCAAGTTTGCATCTAACGCAGGAAAAAAAGCTGGCGAATTTTACACACCTCATGAGGTGTCTGTTTTAATGTCGGAAATTATTGCAGAACACTTGCAAGACAGAGAGCAAATCAAGATATATGACCCTACCTCGGGGTCGGGGTCGCTCCTAATCAACATCGGTAATTCTGTTGCAAAATTCATGGAGGGTGAAAATAAAATAGATTATTATGCACAGGAACTTAAGGAAAATACGTATAACCTCACACGAATGAACTTAGTTATGCGTGGTATCAACCCTGCTAATATTAACGTGCGAAATGGTGATACGCTAGAAGAAGACTGGCCGTTTTTCGAGGATGCCGACAAAGAAAAAACTTATCATCTGATTCGTGTGGACGCTGTGGTTTCCAATCCGCCGTATTCTCAAAAATGGGACTCATCTGAAAAAGAGCACGACCCACGGTATAAAAATTACGGTGTCGCCCCAAAAGGTAAGGCGGATTATGCGTTCTTGTTGCACGAACTATACCATCTCAAGGATGATGGCATTATGACCATTGTTCTTCCTCATGGTGTTCTTTTTAGAGGTGGCGATGAGGGCAAAATCAGAACAAATCTAATTGAAAAGAATAACATAGACGCTATCATTGGTTTACCTTCCAACATTTTCTTCGGAACTGGTATACCTACTATTATCATGGTTTTAAAACGTAACCGTCCAACATCTGATGTGCTCATTATTGATGCTTCTAAGGGATTTGAGAAAGCTGGTAAGAACAACAAACTAAGAGCCTGCGATATTAAGAAAATCGTGGACACGCTTAAAAGCAGAGCCACAATAGACAAATATTCAGCACTTGTTTCAAAGAAAACTATTAGCGACAATGATTACAACTTGAACATCCCTCGTTATGTTAACTCTTTGGAGCCAGCAGAAAGTTGGGATATCCATGCAACTATGTTTGGTGGAATTCCTGTAAAAGAAGTGAATCAACTAGCTGCGTATTGGGATGCTTTTCCTGAGCTAAGAGAAGATATATTCACTAACATTTCCGACGAATATTTAGCAATAGCACAAGAGGACATCAAGACAGCTATCACGACTCATGCTTCACTCGAACGCTACAAAATGATTTTCTCAAGAGAATTTGACGGATTCTATGTGTCACTAAAAACAGACTTAATTGATGGTGTTTTAGATGTAATTGCTGACCAACAAAAAGATATTGTTAGCAATGACATTTTTGCGAGAATAGAAAACGTAAAGCTTGCCGACAAGTATAAAGCATTTCAAATCTTATCGGATAATTGGGATGTTATTTCTGCCGATTTGGAAATGCTGCAATCTGAAGGATTTGAAGTAATCACCCAAGTTGATCCTAATATGGTTATGAAAAAGAAAGAGGCCAATGACGATGAAGCTCCAGAGGTTCAGGAAGGTTGGCGTGGGCATATCTTACCGTTTGATTTGGTACAACAGGAGATGCTTACGGCCGATTCAGCAGAATTAAAGACGATAGAAGAAAGACTTTCTGAAATCACTGCATTATATGTAGAAATTATGGAAGCCTTTGATATGGAGGAAAAAGAAAGTGGCGTTTTGAACGACACGAAAGATGCTTTTGTGGCAAAAGAGGTAAGGAATTTCATATCAGAGGCAATAAATGATTACAAAAACCCTGAAATTAAAGCCTTACGAGAATATCTTAAGTTAACTAAGAAAAATGAAAAAATGGCATATATCATAAGTCATAAAAAAGTAGACTGGGATTCGATGGAGAAAGGCGCAGATGATACTTATAAGAAAACAACGGTAAATAGTACAATTAGCGAATTGCAACGAATGTATGCTTTACCAGAAGGCTCCTTTGAACAAAAGATAATGACGGTTTTATCCCTTATCGAGGAGGAAAGCCAAGCAAAACGAGTATTAAAACAAAAATCAGACGCACTCCATCTCAAGACAAAGGATACCATTGAGAACTTGAGTGAAGAGGAATCGTTACGCCTATTGGAGCAAAAGTGGATAAAACCTTTGGTGGATTCGTTGTTTGCTATACCAGATGAAATCATTGGCGAACTAATCTGCAAGGTATGCCATTTGCACCAGAAATATTGCACTACTTTTTCGGATATTGAAACCCAAATAGAAACCACAAGCATCGCATTAGGTGGCATGATTGATGAATTAGTGGGCAGTGATTACGATATCAAAGGTTTAGTGGAACTAAAGAAAATATTGGGGGTGGAATGATGTCAACACAAGCAAAAAAACCTGAAATTCGATTTGCAGGCTTTAAAGATGAATGGGCAAAGAAGAAATTTGATGATGTGTTTGATATGCTTTCGAATAACACCCTTTCAAGAGATGCCCTAAATTCAGAGGCTGGCGCTGCAAAAAACATTCATTATGGTGACGTTCTTACAAAGTTTGGAGAATACATTGACGTCAGTATTGAGAAACTACCTTTCATCAGTGACCCAGCTATCGCAACAAAGTTCATCAGGTCTCATCTAAAAGACGGGGATATTGTAATTACAGATACTGCCGAGGACGAAACCGTTGGAAAATGCACTGAAGTGATTAGTGTTGAAGAAATGCCGATTATCGCAGGACTCCATACTATGCCTTGCCGTCCGAAAGAAAAATATGCACCAAAATACATGGGGTACTACCTTAACTCACATAAATACCACAACAACCTTTTTCCGCTTATGCAGGGCGTGAAAGTAACATCTATCTCTAGAACTGGTGTAAAAGAAACCGAGGTAATTCTATCAACAGAATTTGACGAGCAAGAAAAAATTGGTAAACACCTATCTTCTTTAGATAATATGATTGCTTTAGAAACAGCGAAGTATGAAAAGCTGGTAATTGTAAAAAAGGCAATGCTTGAGAAAATGTTCCCTAAAGAAGGATGCGATGTGCCAGAGATTCGTTTTACAGGCTTTACTGAAGCTTGGGAACAGCGTAAGTTGGGGGATGTGGCGGAGTTTAATCCCAAAGCAGAACTGCCAGACAAATTTGAATATGTGGATCTGGAGTCTGTTGTAGGCACGGGAATGATTGCACATAGAGAGGAAACAAAGGTTACCGCTCCTTCAAGAGCACAGCGACTTGCAAAGCAAGGAGATCTATTTTATCAGACCGTTAGACCATATCAGAGAAATAATTATTTGTTTGATAAACCTTATGACAATTATGTTTTTTCGACTGGCTATGCTCAGATGAGGCCTCTGGCTGATGGCTACTTTTTGCTTAGCTTAGTACAAAATGATTTGTTTGTAAAATCTGTTTTGGATAGATGCACTGGTACGAGCTATCCTGCTATTAATTCAAATGACTTAGCTAATATGATAATATATGTGCCATCGAAAAATGATGAGCAAAATAAAATTGGTGCGTTTATCAAGCGGCTAGATGACGCTATCGTTCTTCATCAACGTAAGCTTGAAAAACTAAAAAACATCAAGTCCGCTTGTATGGAAAAAATGTTTGTATAGGAGGTGTATTGCATTGTATTTTGATAAAGAAAAGGATTTTGAAGAGGCGGTCATAAAAGCCCTAATTGATTGCGGTTGGGAGTCTACTGTACTGCGCAGCCCAACCGAAAAGCAGTTAATACAAAATTGGGCAGACATTTTATTTAATAATAATCGTCAGAAGGTGAGATTGAACGAATGCCCATTGACAGAAGGCGAAATGCAGCAAATTTTAGAGCAAGTGAATCTACTGCAATCACCATACAAACTAAATGGTTTTATTAATGGTAAAAGCGTATCTATAAAGCGTGATAACCCCGATGATACCGCTAATTTCGGCAAGGAAGTCAGTCTTAAAATATATGACCGACAGGAAATTGCCTATGGTGAAAGTCGCTACCAAATCGTGCAACAACCACAATTTTCAACTAAGTCTCCCATATTAAATAACCGCCGTGGTGACTTGATGCTTTTGATTAACGGTATGCCTGTTATCCATATAGAGTTGAAAAAAAGCGGTATACCCGTTAGCGAAGCATATAACCAAATAGAAAAGTACACTTATGAGGGCGTTTTTAGAGGACTGTTTTCATTGGTGCAAGTTTTTGTGGCAATGCAACCAGAAGAAGCCGTATATTTTGCAAACCCCGGTGAAGGTGTTAAGTTTAATAAGGCATTCTATTTCCACTGGGCAAATAGCGATAACGAACCTACTAATGAATGGCACAAAGTCATTCTTGATTTGTTAAACATTCCAATGGCGCATATGCTTATTGGTTTTTACACTATTGCCGATACCGATGAGAGTGTGCTGAAAGTAATGCGTAGTTATCAATATTACGCGGCAATTGGTATTGCGGACACAGTGGCAAAAAAGAACTGGGCAGACAATAATCAGTTGGGTGGTCATGTATGGCATACAACAGGTTCAGGAAAAACAATGACCAGTTTTAAATCTGCCCAGCTTATTGCAAGCTCTCATGATGCTGACAAAGTAGTTTTCTTGGTGGATAGAAAAGAACTCGGCATACAATCATTAAAGGAATATCGGTCTTTCGCTAATGAAAGCGAGTCCGTGCAGGCGACTGAAAACACCGATATTTTAATTTCCAAACTTAAGAGTGATGATAAAGAGATTAACTTGATTGTCACTTCCATTCAAAAACTGAGTGGTCTTACAAAAGAGGCTGGAGAGGATGATTTAAAGAAGATTAAATCAAAACGAATGGTAATCATTATCGACGAGTGCCATCGTTCCACATTTGGAGATATGTTAACGGCAATAAAAACCACATTTAAAAATGTATTGATTTTCGGGTTTACCGGAACCCCGATCCAAGAGATTAATATTAAAAAAGACAGCACCACCCCTACTATATTTGGTGATGAAATACACCGCTACACTTTGGCGGATGGAATACGTGACAAGAATGTTCTAGGCTTTGATCCTTATATGGTGAAAATTTTCGATGATTCTGACGTTAGAGAGCAAGTAGCACTCCACAAGGCGAAAGCCTCTACCCCGGCAGATGTTATAGGTGATCCGCAAAAAGAAAAAATGTTCTATAAATACATGGACTCATCTCAAGTTAAAATGTATGGCGAACTAGTTGATGGAAAATGGGTCAGCGGCATTGAAGATTTTATTCCAAATAAACAATATCAGTCTAGTCAATACAGAGATGGGGTTATTTCTGATATAAAGAAAAAGTGGATCATTTACAGCAGAGGCAGAAAGTTTCATGCAATTTTTGCTACTAGCAGTATTCCTGAGGCAGTGGCTTACTACCGATTAATGAAGGACGAAATGCCAGAACTAAATATAACTGCCATGTTTGACCCAACCATCGACAATGAAGGTGGTGGTTCATTAGACAAAGAGGATGGTATTGTGGAAATGCTTGAGGATTATGAAAGCAAATTCTCACAGCCTTTCACTATGGCATCTTATGACAGATTCAGAAAAGATGTAAGCCTGAGATTAGCACATAAAAAACCTTACGAACGTATTACTACTGATGAACAGATTGATATTCTAATAGTTGTGAATCAGATGCTTACAGGATTTGATTCCAAGTGGGTGAATACGCTCTATTTGGATAAGGTGATGGAATATGAGAATCTTATTCAAGCGTTTTCGCGTACCAATCGTCTATTTAATTTGGCGGATAAACCGTTTGGCATCATCAAATATTATAGACGCCCAAATACTATGGAGAAAAATATTGAGGCAGCGGTTAAAGCATACTCTGGTGACATCCCTACAGGATTGTTTGTTGATAAGCTACCTAATAACCTGCGCAAAATGAACGAGCTATTCGATGAGATATCTGAATTGTTTAACAATGCTAGAATTAAAGATTTTGAAAAACTTCCTGCTGAATCATCGGTTAAGGCTAAGTTCGCAAAGCTTTTTAAGCAATTTTCAACGCATTTAGAAGCTGCAACAATCCAAGGTTATAATTGGACTGAAAATATTTATCCAGATGAACATGGCACAAATATTGTGATGAAATTCGATGAAATGGCATACCTAATTCTTCTTGCAAGATACAAAGAGCTTGCCAAAGGCGGTGGCGGTGGTCGTGGTGGAGATGTTCCCTACGAAATAGATACACATATTACCGAGTATGACACAGGGAAAATTGATGCGGATTATATGAACTCTCGATTTGAAAAATTTCTCAAACTGATAGAAAACGCATATGATCCAGCGTCATTGGAGAGTACATTAAAAGAACTCCATAAATCTTTTTCTATGCTGGGTCAAGAGGAGCAAAAATACGCAAATATTTTTATTCATGATATTCAGATAGGAAAGGTGCAGATTGTTCCCGGAAAATCATTCAGAGATTATATTTCAGAAATGATGAAACGTGCAGAAAATGACAGAATTAGCTTAGTGGCAAAAAGGCTTGGTTGTTACGAACGTTTGCTTAGAGAACTTCTGGAGCGAAAAGTGACCAAGGAAACGATTGAGGCACATGGTAAGTTCGAAGAACTAAAATCCTCGGTAGATACAAAAAAGGCAAAGGCGTTTTTTGAACGAGTGGAGAAATCAGAGTATCAAGATTCTCGCTTAATAATGTACATCGAAAGATATTTGCGTTACTTTTTATTGAGCGGCGGAGAAGATTTATACCCTGAGAAAGATACTAATACTTCGACAAACGAAACAAAGGGAAAACGTGTTGTTGGTGTTGTAATATCCGAAGAAAATATGATAGGCAAAACCTATGTGTCTTCTGTAAAGACCTCTACTCTGCAAAATTGGTGTTCGGAGAGCAAGGCGCTGGCTTGCATGATCGAAACGGATTGCTTTGCATTCATCGACAATAAGCTTTGCATAAATAATAGCAAGTATCTTAAACGTGATTCGAATGGAAGAATACGTCTTACAACCTATGCAAAAACTCATGAGGAAGAGTGCTTTCTTCAATTTGTTGTAGATAAAGAGACTGGGCAGCTACACTACATTACACTTCCAGCAGCAATGGCAAGTAAATCATTTAACTATTATGATGAAATTGATGAGGATTTAGTTAATCAATATGGACTGGTAAATGAAATGTCCCAAGAAATGCTTTCAGCTATTAGCGGTTTAGAATTTGGCGAGGCATTAAAAAAGTTAATGAGCAAAAATGTATGCAATTATTCGTTTAGATTGCTAGAAGATACCACGGGTTTGGACAAAAATACAATCAGTAATCTTCGAAAGGGGGCAAATCTCACGAAGCTAAATGTTATATCAACATGTTTGGGCATACATATCCCATTTCTTGTTAGCAACAAAATGCTTGAACTTGCAGAACTAGCCCTTAATCTATATCTGCCCGGAAAAGCAGGTGCAGAAAATGGTATATATGATTCCCTACTGCATTTAAAATGGGCAACTGATTATGATGACATCTATGAGGAATTGACAGAGCAAAGTTATGAGCATTTAATTCATCAACCCAAATAAAAAAATTTTTATTCAAATAGATCAGATGTAAAAGTCTGGTCTATTTTTTTTGCCCAAAGATAATTTTGTTGAACTTTCGTCAACGAATATGCACACCTATGCCTCGAATTTTATTAGGAATTCGAGATTTTTTGTATCTTGATTCGCAAATACAAGGCTTTGCCCATTGAAGTATGTTCAACGGGCAAAAAGCACAGAAAGAGTATCATTAGTGTAGCAAGAGCAATTTTTGCTTTTATACACCCCCCCGTTTCAATGTTCATCGCCTGATCAGCGATGCCCAGAGCGGCGAAACGGACACAAGTAAATATCAGTCAACCCACTGGGACGGTTGGCCAGTTAAGAAATGAGGATTTCATTCTTATGGCCAATTATTATGGGAAGTTCAGTGAGGGTCCTCATTTCGGTTTTCAGACCGAAGGAGGGTCTACACGATGGACAAATTTGAAAATCTACAGACAAGAAGTGAAAACAAGCAGCACTACATCCCTATGGAGGTAACTCCAGAAACCATCAAGGATTTTGGTATCAACCCGGCGGATGTGGTATGGACGAGAATCGGAAATAAACCTAAAAAGGTTATTATGATTCCCGTGACAAAGGAGCAGTATTACGAATATATGCGTCCTCTTTGGCGCGAGGACAAGCGTCAGCAGAGACAGGAGCCGATGGCATCGCTGGATAAGATGTATGAAGAAACGGAGCATGAAGCTGCCGATACCTCTGACCTTGAAGCCGATGTCATGAAGCGGATTATGATTGAAGAATTGTATGCGGCTCTCGATGAGCTGGAAGAACTCGACCGCACCATTATGGAAATGTACAGTACAAACCATAGTGAAGCAGAAATCGGACAGGCTGTCGGCATGAGCCAGCGTGGTGTTGGTAAGCGTAAGCAGAGAATTCTTCTGAAGCTCCGCACCCGCCTGCAGGATTATAAATAAGGAGTAGCTTCCTTGCCTGTTTCATCACGGCAATATGTGGTGGAGCAGGTTTTTATTATTTTTTTGAAATTGCGGTTCTTAAAACAGCCGTGGATGTCCTTTCACTCTCATAGGGGCAAAGGTCGCACCCTCGGAAAGGACGGTAAATGTATGAAAAACCGATGCAGAACAGGCACGGGGCGGCAGCAGTCAAGAACTCGACCGAGAGTTATCTGATGTGCTTATCGCAATCAGTGTCGTGTCAAGACGAATCGCTGACAGGCTTTCTGTAGTCAGCGGCGGAGAAAAAGTGAATATGGAAGGAGGAAGTCCGAATGGGAAAAGTAAGCGAATTGTCCATGCTCGTTGATGAACTCAAAAAGTGTGGGAAAACCTTGATTGGTATTTCGGAGGGACTGGCTGATATGTTCAGCGGTACAGAGGAAGAAAAACAGCCTGCGAAGAAAACAGCACCGAAGAAAAAGGCAGCCGAGGAGCCTAAGCCGGAGCTGCAACCGAAAGAGGAAAAGCCGCTCACTCTGGAAGATGTCAGAGCCGTGTGTGCGGATAAATCCCGCAAAGGCTTTACAGCAGAGGTCAAGGCAATCCTCACAAAGCATGGTGCAGACAGGCTGTCCGAGGTAGACCCGGCAGAATACAAAGCACTTCTTGCGGAAGTGGAGGTGCTTGGCAATGCCGGATAAACAGAAGGTGAATTGCACCGCAGGTGCAAGAGAGACTGGTCTGGGCCACGCAGTATTATCAGCATCTTCCAGTCACAGGTGGCTGGAATGCCCGCCCTCGGCTTTGCTCTGTTCCAAGGCGGGAGATACAGCCAGTGAGTTTGCCATGCAGGGCACCGATGCTCACAGCCTTTGCGAACATAAGCTGAAAAACGCACTGGGTCAGAAGTCAAAAGACCCTACGGAGAATTTGCAGTATTTCGATGAGGAAATGGCAGACTGCTCCGATATGTATGCCCAGTATGTGATGGAGCAGCTTTTGGCGGCAAAGGAAAAATGTAAAGACCCCATTGTTCTGATTGAACAGCACCTCGATTTTTCCAGATGGGTGCCGGAGGGATTTGGCACCGGGGACTGTGTCATCGTATCAGATGAAACCCTTACCGTGATCGACTTCAAATATGGTGTCGGCATTCTGGTAGAAGCAGAAAAGAATCCGCAGATGATGTGCTACGCACTGGGAGCCTTACAGCTTTTTGACGGCATCTACGATATTGATTCGGTGACCATGACAATCTTCCAGCCAAGACGGGACAGTGTCAGCACATACACCATTTCAAAGGCAGAACTTCTGAAATGGGCGGATGAAGTGCTTAGTCCCACAGCACAGCTGGCGGCAAAGGGCGAGGGCGAATACAAAGCCGGAGACCACTGCCAGTTCTGCAAGGTAAAAGCCACCTGCCGCAAGAGAGCTGAATACAACCTTGAACTTGCGCGTTACGATTTTGAAATGCCTTCCACCCTTGAAGATGATGAAATAGAGGCCATTCTTTCAAAAGTTGACGCACTAGTATCTTGGGCAGGAGATATCAAGGAATATGCATTGCGGCAGGCAGTCAGCGGCAAGGAGTGGAAAGACTGGAAGATTGTCGAAGGACGTTCCAACAGGAAATATGTCAATGAAACAGCTGTGGCGGATAAGGTTAAGGATGCTGGATATGACCCGTATGAACATAAGGTTCTGGGTGTTATGGCAATGACCAAACTGCTCGGCAAGACAAGATTTGAAGAATTGCTTTCCGAGTTTATCGAAAAACTGCAGGGCAAGCCAACCTTAGTATCTATGTCGGACAAGCGTCCGGCTATGAATACAGCAGCAAACGATTTTAAGGAGGACAAATAATATGTCAAAGAATTATACCAACCCTACCAAGGTTATCACAGAAGTAAACACCCGCTGGTCTTATGCAAATGTGTGGGACCCGAAATCCATAAACGGCGGCGCACCGAAGTTCAGCGTGAGCCTTATCATTCCGAAGGACGATACAGCAATGGTCAACAAAATCAAGGAGGCCATCCAGTCTGCTTATGAGGAAGGTCAGTCCAAGCTGAAGGGCAATGGCAAGACTGTGCCTGCACTTTCCATTCTCAAGACACCGCTTCGTGACGGTGACCTTGAACGCCCAGACGATGAAGACTATGCAAACTGCCACTTTGTCAATGCCAACAGTGCATCTGCTCCGGGCATCGTAGATGCAGACCGCCAGCCTATCATTGATCGCAGCGAGGTATACAGCGGTGTGTATGGCCGTGCCAGCATCAACTTCTATGCTTTCAACTCCAACGGCAATAAGGGTATTGCCTGCGGTCTGAACAATCTCCAGAAGATGAAGGACGGAGAGCCGCTTGGCGGAAAGAGCCGTGCAGAGGATGATTTTGCAACCGATGCAGAGGACGATTTTCTTTCTTAAGGAGGGTGTGTAATATGACAACGATTCAAAGTGTGATGCTCTCCGTGTGCTTCGGTGCTGTGATGGGGACGCTCATTGCCAATGTGGTATTCCTCATCAAGTGTGTGGTTGAAAACCACAAGGAAAAAAAACGCAAACGCACAGAAGAACAGAATAATCAATAAACAGCGGGCGGCGGAGGTGCATTCTTCGCCGCCTTGCTTATCGTAAGGACGGTGACAATATGGGAAAAATAAATACGCTCTCGATTGATATTGAGAGTTACAGCGATGTGGATTTGCAGAAGTGCGGGGTCTATAAATATGCCCAGTCTCCTAATTTTGAAATCCTGTTGTTTGGTGTATCTGTAAACGGCGGTGAGGTCATTGTTTATGATCTGGCACAGGGAGAAGAACTGCCGATGGATATTATTACGGCACTGACAGATGATACCGTGACAAAATGGGCATTTAATGCAGCTTTCGAGAGGGTCTGCCTCTCTGTGTGGCTGCAAAGGAACTATCCGCAGTGCTTTTGCAGTTACAGCATCAATAGAGACACAGTCGGAGATTACCTTGACCCGGCAGCATGGAAATGCTCCATGATATGGTCGGCATACATGGGACTGCCGCTACCCCTTGCCGGGGCAGGCACGGTGCTTGGGCTGGAAGAACAGAAGCTGAAGGAAGGCAAAGACCTCATTCGCTACTTCTGTGTTCCCTGCAAGCCGACCAAGGTCAATGGCGGCAGGACACGCAATCTGCCGGAGCATGAAATGGGAAATGGAATCTGTTCAAATTCTATAACAAGCGGGATGTTGAGGTGGAGATGTCCATACAGGACAGGCTAAAAAATATCCTGTGCCGGATTTCGTGTGGGACGAATACCATCTCGACCAAGAAATCAATGACCGCGGTATTGCCCTTGATATGGATGTGGTGGAGAATGCCATTGCTTTTGATGCGAAGTCCAAGGCAGAACTGGCAGAAAAAATGCAGGAACTGACCGACCTTGATAACCCCAACTCCGTGGTGCAGATGAAACAGTGGCTTGCGGATAACGGTTTGGAGATGGACAGTCTTGGCAAAAAGGAAGTGGCACTGGCGGTCAAAACTGCACCCAAGGAACTGGCGGAGGTTCTGCTCCTGCGGCAGCAGTTATCCAAGTCCTCTGTAAAGAAGTATCAGGCAATGCAGAATGCAGTCTGTGAGGACGGCAGAGCGAGAGGAATATTTCAGTTTTACGGAGCCAATCGTTCAGGGCGATGGGCAGGCAGAATGATACAGCTGCAGAACCTTCCGCAGAATCATATACCGGATTTGGAACAGGCTCGTGGTCTTGTGGAGTCCGGCAATTATAATGCGATGGAACTTTTATATGATGATATCCCGGATACCCTGTCGCAGCTCATCAGTACAGCTTTTGTACCGAGAGTCGGGATGAAATTTGTGGTGGCAGACTTTTCTGCCATTGAAGCAAGGGTGCTCTCATACCTTTCCAAGGAAAGCTGGCGAAGCGAGGTCTTTCAGAATAATGGGGACATCTATTGTGCATCGGCATCTGCCATGTTCGGTGTGCCTGTGGAAAAGCATGGTGTCAACGGGCATCTCCGTCAAAAGGGCAAAATCGCAGAGTTGGCTCTGGGCTACGGCGGCTCGGTGGGTGCTTTGAAAGCGATGGGCGCTTTGGAGATGGGACTTGAGGAGGAAGAACTCCAGCCGCTTGTGGATTCATGGAGAGTAGCCAATCCAAACATTGTGCGCTTCTGGTGGGAGGTTGACTGCTGTGTAAAAGATATGGTCAAAAATCGAGTGACCACAGAAACACGCGGTATTCGCTTTTTCTACCAGAGCGGGATGCTGTTCATTCAGCTGCCAAGCAGCAGACGGCTTTCCTATGTGAAGCCACGCATGGGAGAGAACCGTTTCGGCGGCGAGGCCGTTACCTATGAAGGTGTCGGCGGCACAAAGAAATGGGAACGCATCGAAAGCTATGGTCCCAAGTTTGTGGAAAATATCGTGCAGGCAATCAGCCGTGATATTCTTGCCTATGCCATGCGGACTCTGTCCCACTGCTTTATCTGCGGTCATGTTCATGATGAACTGATTATTGAGTGCAGTATGGATGTTTCCCTTGATGCCGTGTGTGAACAGATGGGCAGGACTCCGCCTTGGATTTCAGGTCTTCTACTCCGGGCAGACGGGTACGAATGCAGTTTCTATAAAAAAGATTAAAAATACGGTTCTTAAAGTTCAGGGTTTTGTCCTTTCACTATCAGAGGATAAGACCCTACTTTTATGGAAGGATGGTATTTTTTATGAAAGAATTAATACCAAAAGACGAATACGGCATCTTTGCCGATGCTCATGACACAGCGAGGGTGGACAGCCTGTTTGTAGCACAGGCATTTGAAAAACGACACGACAATGTTTTGAAGGATATTCGAGAACTGGACTGCACAGATGAATTCCGACTCCTAAATTTTGAGGAGTCCTTTTACAGGAATGCACAAGGCAAAAAGCAACCGAGTTACTGCATGACGAGGGATGGATTTGTGTTCTTGGCTATGGGCTATCGTGGAAAGAAAGCAGCACAGTTCAAGGAACTCTACATCAAGCGTTTTAATGAGATGGAGAAATTCATCAAAGCACTGGTTTCCGCAAGGCAGGAGTTTCCGCTGCTTACGGCAAACATCAAGCTGCTCCATGAGGTTCCGAAGCCTTATCACTTCAGCAATGAGTGCGATATGTTAAACCGCATTGTGCTGGGCATGACCGCAAAGCAGTTCAGACTTGCAAACGGCATCAAAAAAGGCAAAAGCATCAGGCCGTATCTGTCAAAGGAACAGATCGATATGTTGGAAACCTTGCAGAAGGTCGATGTGGGACTGCTTGTTGCGTTCCCAAATTATGAAGATCGCAAACGCCATCTGGAATGGTACAAAGCCAAATTAGGAGGATAAATAGTATGTTTTATGTAAAAGAATAGATTAATGATGCGATGGAGATTTCCATCGAGATTAACGATGAAAATGTATTCTGTCGCTGCCCGCACTGCAGTTCGGAGGTGCAGGTTGACCTTGCAGAGGTATTTGCTGATGGTGAGATTGACCTTTTTGGTACATCTGTGCTGTGTGACATCTGCAGTAAAAAACTGATGGGAGGTAAAGCGTATGGGTGTGAGCAGGTATAACAGCGAGGGTTATCCTGATCTGACCACCTACTGTGCCTTATCCAATATCGAACAGAAAACGAAGGCGTCGAGAGCATACAGACCGATTGTGTATGTATGCTCCCCGTTTTCGGGGGATGCTGCAGAGAACATTGCAAATGCACGAAAGTACAGCCGTTTTGCTGTGGAGCAGGGGTATATTCCCATTGCTCCGCATTTGCTGTTTACGCAGTTTCTTAACGATAACGATATAACGGAACGTGAGCTGGGACTGCACTTTGGAAATGTGCTGATGAGGCACTGCAGCGAGGTGTGGGTGTTCGGAGAAATCATATCAGCCGGGATGGATGCTGAAATCAGGAGAGCCAAAAGAAAAAATTACAAACTGCGATATTTTGGCAGTGATTTGAAGGAGGTAGGCATTGATGCGTGATTTGAATATTGCCCATGGCAACAGCAGGACGGCAAAGCAGTGGAGCAATAAGACCATTCGCTTTGCTGATTTGAAGGAGCGTCTGAAAACAACCATCAGAACCTCGGAGTCGGCAGAGGAATATGCCAAGTTTACCAAGGCACAGCGTGATGCCGTAAAAGACCACGGCGGCTTTGTTGCAGGGGTGCTAAAAGGCGGCAGACGAAAGATTGATACTGTGGAGTCCCGTTCTATGGTGGCATTGGATGGGGACAGAATCGATGCAGAGTTTCTGAAGGATTATGAGAGGGACGCACCCTATACCTCTGCCCTTTATACTACTCACAGCTACACAGATGAAAATCCGAGAGTGCGTCTGGTGTTCCCGCTTATAAGAGATGTGATCTCAGAGGAATATGTGGCGGTTGCAAGATATCTGGCACAGGCACTGGGTATGGATTATTTTGATGAATGCTCCTATCAGCCGAACCAGCTGATGTACTGACCAAGCACCCCATCAAATGGTGTGTTCGTGTATAAGGAAGTCGACAAGGACTGGATTGACCCGGATGAGATTTTGTCGGCACACCCGGAATGGACTAACCCCACCAGACTGCCGACCTCATCAAGAGAGAGCAAGGCAAATACAGCCAGCTTTAAAAAGGTGCAGGATCCGCTTGAAAAAGAAGGGGTATATCGGTCTTTTCAATAGGGTCTACTTCCCCGTGAATCTTGCTGTAGATGCGTTTCTTTCCGATATTTATGAGCCAACCGACACAGACAGCCGCTACCATCTGATTGAATCCAGCAGTATGGCAGGAGTGGAAATCAAGGAGAACGGAAAGTTCGTCTACAGCCACCATGCCAAAGACCCTGCTTACTTAAAACTGTGCAATGCCTTTGATATCGTCCGCATTCATAAATTTGGCGATGACGATAATAAATCCTTCAAGAGTATGTGTGAATTTGCGATAAAGCAGGAAAAAGTGAAACTCCGGGCTTTGGAAGAAAGGCAGTCACAGATTGATGAGGACTTTGCAGATGAGTCGGACTGGAGGTCAAAACGCCGCTATATGCCGAGAAGCAAGTGCCTTGAAAACAGTGTGTGGAATCTAATGCTGATATTAAACAATGATGACGATTTTTCCAATATCGCATACAACGAAATGGCGGGAAGAATTGAAATTACAGGCACGGTGCCGTGGGAACGTCCTATGGACAACAAGTTCTGGAGGGATGCGGATACTGCACAGATGAAGGCACTCATTGATATTAAATACCAGTCATTCTCCAGCCGCAATCACGATGTGGCTTTTACGAAAACTGTAGAGGACAGACACTTCCATCCCGCAAGGGAATATTTTGAGAACCTGCCGGAATGGGATCATGTAACAAGAGTGGAAAATCTGCTGATTGAGTACTTTGGGGCTGAGGATAATTCCTACACGAAAGCAGTTATAAGAAAAACACTGATTGCAGCAGTGGCGAGGACTTATCATCCGGGGGTCAAGTTTGACAGTGCCTTGATTTTAGTTGGAACGCAAGGCATCGGAAAGTCTACCTTTTTTTTCAAATTGGCGGGCAGTTGGTTCTCCGACAGCCTGACTCTTACAGATATGAAAGACAAAGCGGGTGCAGAAAAACTGCAGGGATTTCTGATTTTGGAGCTGGGAGAAATGGCGGGAATGAAAAAGGTAGATATTGAGACCATCAAATCCTTCTTAAGCAGTGCCGATGACATTTACCGCCCGTCCTATGGCAGAGTGGTGGAAAGCCATCCAAGACAATGTATCGTGGTAGGGTTTACCAATGCGGAGAATGGATTCCTCCGTGAAAGTGGTGTACCTGTTCAAATTCGGATTGAGGATGATGCAATGTACATTAGCAATGATTGTGTATTTCCTTCTGGTTGGACAACAGAGACATTGATGCAAAGACATCGTTCCAGACCATATAATCCTAGT
>Ga0153952_1000188_pt1 | contig 18997 bp, 19 predicted proteins | sample TSNJ036MetaG_FD_104746 | JGI IMG/M metagenome (GOLD analysis project Ga0153952, IMG submission 104746) | Attine ant fungus gardens microbial communities from New Jersey, USA - TSNJ036 MetaG | ecosystem: Host-associated > Fungi > Mycelium > Unclassified | place: USA: New Jersey, Wharton State... | reverse complement strand
TTGGACGAGCTGCGAATCAGCTGTGACACGTTTTTTGATAATGAAGATCTTGGCGCTGCTATTGCCAGCGGTAGTTTTCGCAGCAACGGCATGGTTATTGTGCCGTGCTCAATGAAAACGTTGGCGAAGGTGGCGGGCGGCATATCAGATTCCCTTCTTACCCGCGCCGCGGATGTGTGCCTGAAGGAGCGTCGGTGTCTGGTGTTGGTAGTGCGTGAAACGCCGTACAGCGCCATTCATCTGGAAAACATGCTCCGCCTGTCGCGTACAGGCGCGGTAATTTTGCCGGCTAGTCCCGCTTTCTATAATCACCCACAGGATATTGCGGATATCGTAAGGTTTATGGTAGGTAAGATTATGGATCAGCTGGGTATCGAAAACAATGTCTGCCAACGCTGGAACGGGGAGATGAGAGTGTAATTGAGCGACCAAATGCTAAGAGCTGAGCTTGCCAGGCTGCGGCAAACAGGCGAATTGATGGAGTGCGGGGTTCCGGTGGATCCCAAATATGAGCTAGGCGCGGTGCTTACATATTATAAGAATGAAAGACCTATGTTGTTCACTAATGTGCGTGGCAGCAGCATGCCTATAGCCGGCGCGCTATACGGCAACCGCCGAATAATATTGGATATGCTTGGTGTTTCATCGGAGGAGCGTTTCGGAAAGATCATGGCTGCCATAGCAGCTCCGCAGTCTCCCAAGCTTTTGAACGACGGACCTTTGACCCGGAACATCATCACCCGCGGTATTGATTTGCGTCGCCTGCTGCCTGTACCCACATCAAACGAGGAGGATAACGCTCCCTACATAACAGCGGGCATACTGGCTTACCGCGATATAGAGACAGGTAAAGTACACATGGCGGTAAGGCGTATACAGGTAAACGGGGGGAATTTAATCAACGTGGTGGTCTCCGGCGCATCGCCGCATCTTCTGAAAATGCTGAACACCTGTACCGCGCAAAACCGCAGTCTTGAATGCGCGGTGATTCTGGGCTATGACGCGCCGTTTCTGCTGGCTTCACAGTTGAGCAGTCAGAAATACGGACTGGATAAGTATGAGGTGGATAGCGCCTTAAGGGGAGAGCCATTGCTGTTGGTTAAATGTCATAGCATAGATTTTGCGGTGCCGGCACAGGCAGAGCTAGTGCTTGAGGGCATGATCAGGCCGGGAAATTTGGGGCCGGAGGGTCCTTTTGCCGAGTTGATGGGCTATTATAGCACGCCGGCGCCGTCCCCGCTGATGGATGTGACTGCGGTGCTGCACCGTGACGGCGCGATTTTCCAGCATGCCTTTCCCTGCCGCGAAGAGCATCTGGTATACGGCATGATCAAGGAAGTGGAAATATTCTCCGCGTTGAGCAGCGTGGTGGATGTACGGGACGTGAACCTGACGATAGGCGGAGGATGCCGTCTGCACGCGGTGGTATCTATCAGGAAAAACTGCGAAGGCGACGCTAAAAGCGCCATTCTCACGGTCTTGGGCGCGTATAAGGATGTTAAGCACGTAGTAGTCGTTGACGAGGATGTGGATATCTATGACTCTCGTGACCTAGAATTCGCGTTGGCATCGCGCTTTCAAGCATCCCGCGATCTTATTGTCGCTCAAGGCGCGCTGGGTTCTCCTCTGGAGGCTTCACATCTTGAGCGCGGCGTAACCGACAAGATGGGCTTGGACGCGACAAAGCCCTTGGCACAAGATGCCGGTATATACAAACGCGCAGGAATCCCCGGGTTTGGTAAGGTGTTAGATATCGGCAAGTACTTTGACAGAAAGGTCGGGAAGACATGAAGGAATCTGTAGGAGTCGTGGAAACAAGGGGGCTTGTGGCGTCTATAGCAGCCGCTGACGCAATGACGAAAGCGGCAAAGGTCAGCATCAAGGAATTCCGCTTTGTCGGCTCCGGTTTGGTAGCCGTAGTGGTAGCGGGAGAGATAGCGGCAGTACAAGCCGCGGTAGACAGCGGACGCCAAGCCGCCGATAAGATAGCGGAGGTGGTGTCCTGCAATGTTATTGCAAACCCGCATAAAGAGGTTGAAAAATTGATGCAGCGAGGTGACGTGTAATGAACGATATTGCAGTCAGGGTGATGGCGAACCTTGCTATGCAACAGGGCGCGCTGCCTAAGGAGCTGGCAATGCGGCATGCCGCGGACGATGGCAATGCGGTAAGGCGTCTGACGCCTCAAGATGATGCTTTGCTGACCGCGGCAATACATGACAGGGTACAGGGCGGACAAAATTTAGGGGGCAAATCAATAAGTTTGCATGATTTAGCAGATAAAATTCAGAAGGAGAAGAGGGGGCAAAATGGCATTGGGCTTGATTGAAGCGACTGGGCTTTCGACAGCAATGGCTGCGCTGGACGCCGCGGCCAAAACCGCGGAGGTGACGCTTGTAGGTTGCGAGAGAGTCATCGGCGTAGATCAAAAGGTGAGTATCACATTAAGCTTACAGGGCGATGTAGCCGCGGTGCAGGCCGCCGTACAGGCGGGCCGGACAGCCGGCAACCGGATAGGCCATGTGGTGAATGCGCACGTCATCCCAAGGCCAAGCGAGGAACTGAAAATAATAGCAGCAGGATTTGACCAGGATTTGTTGCCGGCTAATATGAGTGTGAAACCGGAAGAAAATTAAATAAGGAGGAGTGAAGTATGAGCGGTGCTCTTGGAATGATTGAGACAAAGGGTCTGGTAGGCGCAGTGGAGGCGGCGGACGCAATGGTAAAAGCCGCCAATGTAACCATAGCTGGCTATGAAAAAATTGGTTTCGGCTTAGTTACTGTAATGGTACGAGGCGATGTTGGCGCGGTAAAGGCGGCTACCGATGCCGGCGCCGAGGCTGCCCGCGCCGTAGGAGAACTATATTCGGTACATGTGATACCGAAGCCGCACGCTGAAGTGGAAAAAGTTATTCTCAAAAGCAATTAGTGATTATTAAGGAGCTTTCCCTATGATGGGAGGATTATGATTGGATCAGAAGTATTGGGCTCGGAAGATACTGAACGACTTGAATGACTGTCCGCCTCAACACGGTATACAACCCGCCGGCGAAACAGGCTCCTGTCTCTATGTATTGGCAGTGATTGATCTGCCGCGGCGCGAGGCGTTACGCGCATTGCGCGAGTTATTCGCGCTGCGGCGCTTTGGCTGTAGTTTGAAAGCCGTAGCGCGCAGGGAGCTTGTATCACAGCTGAAAGGGAATCCGGCCTGCGGCAGGGTTTACCTTGTGAACGACTCCTGCGAGCCGGACGTATTGGATGGAGTGCGCGCCGTACTTGCCGTATTGTCGCCGGGCTCCCTAGCTAAGCTGGCGCTTGGCTTGCAGGATGACCTTGCGTCATATGCGGTGCTGTATGCTCTGGAGCGGGGCATTGACGTGTTTGCCGATTTTGCCTGTGTCGATGCTTTTGCAGACGGTGCAAATGGCAATCCGCTGTGTGCTCTGTATATGTCTTATTTAGCAGCGGTGCGCAAAATGGGCGTTCGCGAGACAGAGCGAGGGGAATATTTAGCCGGGCTGCTGGACCAGTGTCAGGCCATACGCGGCGCCGAAAAGACTCAGCGCCCGGCAGCAAGCCCACCGGATAAGGCTTGCTTTGATGCCGCTGCCGTAAAAGGGGCCGCTGGCGGCGCCCGTTTTGGAAAGGGTATGGGCAATGACCGAAAAAAAATGGTCATAACCAAGCGAGATATGCAGGCTTATGACTCCGAGGCGGACGAATGGCTCGTCCCGGCCGGCGCCGTAATCACGCCGCTGGCTATGGATATGGCGGAAAAACGCGGGCTGCGCCTGCGCAGGCAGACATAACCGGGTTATGGAAGGAATGGTGGTCAGGCATGTATATTGGCAAGGTAGTGGGAACTGTAATCGCCACGCGCAAGGATCAGTCTCTTGTGGGGGCGAAGCTTTTGATTACCCAGCCTTTAAACTTGAAAATGGAATCTCTTGGGGCCGCGAAGGTGATGGTGGATACAGTAGGGGCAGGCACTGGCGAGCTGGTAATGTGCGCTTCCGGCATGGCCGCGCGCAATGCGGCCGGCAATGTAGACGCGGCTATTGACGCCGCTGTTGTCGGTATCATCGACAGCTTGGAAGTTGACGCTGATTGGACGGAAGGCCAAGTATCCTTTATGGAAGGAGAAGAAGCCCTTGAATGACTTGTCTGTGATGAAGAAGGCTATTGAACAGCGATCGCTGATCGACGCGCTTCTGAATGAAGGAAGTTATGCCGATCTTGTGTTGCGCGGCGGAAATGTGGTCAATACCATCACGCGGGAAATATATGCTGCCGATGTGGCAATAAAGAAGCCCTATATTCTGTTGGTGGGAAACGCGCATTCACTTGTCGGTCCGGATACAGTAGTAGTGGACGTAGACGGGCGGTATCTCTCTCCGGGCTTTATTGATTCTCATATGCACTTTGAAAGCAGCATGCTCACTATTACAGAATTTTCACGCCTGTCTATACCGTCGGGCACGACCGCGTTAATTGCCGATCCTCATGAGATCGGCAATGCGCTGGGACCCGCGGGAATGATGGCTATGGCTGACGAGGCCGGCTGCGTGCCAAATTATGTGAGGCTGGTGGTACCCGCTCTTACGCCGGATTGTCCCGCTCTTGAAACGGCCGGCGTGAACGTGAGCTCAAAAGATATGCGGAATCTGCTGAACTACCCAAATATCATTGGCATTGGGGAATTTCAGGGGTTTTCAAACGTACGGTGTGTGTACCGCAATACGCCGCGGATCGTTACCGACCTTGTGGTGTCCGCGGTATACGCGCGCAGCCTCAACCTGGTGGTGGACGGCAACGCGCCGTCTTTGTTCGGCGCCGAGCTTGCCGCGCATATCATTGCCGCCGGCGGGAGGACTTCCTGCCATGAGACGACTACAAAAGCCGAATGTGTGGAAAAGCTGCGTCAAGGAGTTTACGTTTTTATTCGCGAGGGTTCTACTCAAAAAAATATGGCGGAATGTATACGCGCTGTCACCGAAGATGGTATAGATTCCCGCTGTTGCGTTTTGGTTACCGATGACATGACAGCTGCCGAATTAAAGAGCCTTGGACATATGAACGAGATCGTGCGCCGCGCTATCCGCCGGGGCGTGGACCCGGTGGAAGCCATCCAGATGGTAACGATAAATCCTGCATCCTACTTTGGCCTTAGCGACCGTGGGGCAATAGCGCCCGGTATGGCGGCCGATATCGCAGTTATCGCTGATTTAGCCGACATGCGGGTAGAAGCTGTTTTCATTGGAGGCGAAATGGTCGCCCGCGAGGGTAAACTGCTGTTGGATCTGCCGTTATATACATATCCCGATTCGGTAAAACACTCTGTACAGCGTGCGGCCGTGGATGAAAAAGAGCTTGCCTTATACAGGAGCGGCGCAAGCTCAACAGCGCGGTGTATCGTGATCATTCCCGATCAGAACCTGACTGAAGCTCGCGAGGTTTTATTGCATACAAGCGGCGGAGTAGTGCAGGCGGATGTTCAGAACGATATCCTGCATCTAGCCTGTGTTGAGAGATATGGCAAAAATGGAAACGTGGGAAGATGCTTTGTTTCCGGGATAGGGCTGAAGCATGGAGCCATAGCCGAAAGCGTGGCACATGACGCTCATAATATCATAGCTGCAGGCACAAATCTAAGTGACATGGCAGCGGCAGTAAACCAGGTGATCAAATTGGGGGGCGGTCTTGCGGTCATTCGAGACGGCAAGACGCTGGGCGATCTGGCGCTCCCGGTGGGCGGGCTGATAACTGATAGGCTAAACGGCGCTGAGGTAAGCGACAGAATTGAGCTGTTGGAAAGAATAATACGTGAGCAGTTGGGCGGAAAGCTTCACGCTCCGTTTATGCATCTGTCTTTTCTCTCGCTGTCCACTAGCCCAAAGTGGAAGTTGACCGATAAGGGGCTCATTGATGTTGATACGTTCGAGATTCTTGATCCTGTTTTGCCTGAAAGCCCTTGACGATAAGCGCGGCAAGGCTGCAAAAACAAATCAAACAATAATAGGGAGGATATGAATTTTATGAAAAAAAGTCGTATTTCAGAGGTTCTTTTAGTATTTGTGTTGATCTTTTTAATAACTGCCTGCGGATCCACTTCAGGAAAAGTAAATGAAACACAGGCGGCCGGGGAAATGAAAATCGTTAGTATACCGAAGCTGGTAGGGGTTGCTTGGTTTGACCGTATGGTTTCAGGAGGTGAAAGATGGGTTGCTGAAAACGGCGGCTCCTTTAACCAAACCGGCCCGTCAACAGCGGACGCGGCTTTGCAGCTGCAGGCGCTTGAAGACGCTATCACAGAAAAGGCTGATGTTATTCATATAGTTCCAAACTCAACGGAAACACTGGAGATCGCAATGAAGCGGGCGATGGATGAGGGGATCGTCGTAATAAGCCATGAGGCGCCGGACGCAAAAAATGTGACGTATGATATTGAGGCCTTCCAAAACTCAGCGTACGGCGAGCATTTTATAGACGCTCTTGCCGAGCTTATTAATGGATCAGGAGAATACGCGATCATTGTTGGCTCCATCCAGGCTGAGACACATATGGAATGGGCAAACGCGGCCCTTGCGTATCAGAAGGAAAAATATCCTGATATGAGTCTGGCAGCGGATTTTGTGGAGTCAAACGAGGATCACGACACGGCTTATAACAAAACCAAAGAACTGTTGAAAACATATCCCAATCTCAAAGGAATTATAGGCAGCTCGGTTATCGACCCTGCTGGCGCGGCTCTCGCGGTTGAGGAAGCAGGCAAGGTAGGTGAGGTATTTATTGTTGGAACAAGCGTCGTGGATGTGGTTGCCTCGTATCTTGAAAGCGGAGCGATAAGCATGATCAGCCTGTGGGATACTGATAAAACAAGCTATGCCATGTGTGAAGCCGCAAAAATCGTAAAGGAGGGCGGTGAAGTAAAAACAGGTGATAATCTTGGCGAGGGGGGTTACGAATCGGTTGTGGTCGAGGGAAATGTCATCTACGGAACAGCCTGGGTAGACATTACCGTAGATAATATGGACGATGACCCGTACCGCTCATAGCATTAAATTTAAGGAGACTTTTATGGATACGCCTTTTTTGGAATTGAAAAATATCAGTAAGTCGTTTGGGGGCGTAAAAGCACTAAGCAACGTCAGCTTAATGGTTAATAAGGGTGAAGCGTACTGCCTGATGGGAGAAAATGGTTCGGGAAAATCTACGCTGATCAAGATCATTTCCGGCGTTTATGAGGCGGACGATGGAGAGCTCGTTCTGGAAGGAAAAAGCTTTAAACGCTTAACCCCAACCGAATCCATAAGAGCAGGGATCCAGATCATATATCAGGATTTTTCAATTTTCCCAAACCTTTCGGTTGCGGAAAACATCGCGATCTCAAATATGTTTATAAATAAAAGAAAATTTGTCAATAAAAAGGAATTGAATGAAATCGCAAGCCTGGCGCTGGAAAAAATCGGCGTGCGGTTTCCTATGGACGAGCTCGTAGGGAGGCTTCCTGTCGCGGGCAAGCAGATAGTAGCGATAGCGCGCGGCCTTGCTCAGGATGTAAAGCTGCTAGTCATGGACGAGCCTACGACAACGCTGACACACAAGGAAATCTTAGCGTTATATGACATTATAAACTCTCTTAAAAGGAAGGGCATATCTATTATATTTGTAAGCCACAAGCTAGAAGAGATTTTTAATATCTCCGAGAAGGTTATGGTTTTGCGCAATGGTAAAAAAGTATTTGATGACAAAATTGAAAAGATGGACAGAAACAGCCTGACTTACTACATGACCGGCCGTGAAATACCCCAAATCCCGTATACATACAAAATGGATGAAGCAAAGGACATACCGGTTCTAAAAGTTGAAAAGCTTTCTCAGCGCGGCGCTTTTGATGACGTTTCATTCAGTCTCTATTCAAAAGAGATACTCGGGATTACCGGACAACTAGGCTGTGGCAGAACGGAGCTTGCCAAAGCGCTTTTCGGAATAGGAAAAACAAACGGGCAAATTGAAATGAACGGAGAAAGAGTCATGATCGGCAGCATACTGGAGGCTTGCAAGCTGGGAATAAGCTATGTACCGGAGGACAGGCTAAACGAGGGGCTCTTTCTTGAACGCTCGCTAACCGATAATATCACTGTCGCCGCCATCGACAGCATTGCTCACGGGATAATGCTTGACTCTGGCGAGCTTGAAAAGACGGCTGAAGGCTGGCTTGATGAGCTTGAAATAGCGGCGGACGGCCCGGATGTTCCGGCGAGAAATCTTTCAGGCGGTAACCAGCAGAGGATAGTTCTGGCAAAGTGGCTTGCCACTCGTCCAAAGCTTTTGATCTTGAACTGCCCAACTGTTGGGGTCGACGTTGGCTCTAAAAACCAAATTCATGAAATAGTGAAAAAGCTGGCAGCAGAAGGCATTGGTATTATCGTTATTTCCGATGATATCGGAGAAATTTTAACGCTTTGCAATCGTGTGCTTCTCATGAAAAACGGCAGGGTCATAAGGGAAATAGAGAGCGGCTCAATAACTATTGAACAGTTGGAATATGATGTCATATCGGACGTTAAAGAGGAGGCTGGATAATGAGCGTAAGAAGCTTGATCAAATCTAATGAATTTTTTCTGCTTTTTATCATCGTGTTGATGTGCGTTATTTTTGGCATCGTTAATCCGGCGTTTTTTTCCGCGGTGAATGTTTTTGACGTGTTGAAGAGCATGGTGGAAACGGGTATCCTCGCTATGGGTTGTCTCGTGGTTATCGTTTCGGGTGGGCTTGATCTTTCATTTATGACGGTAGCGGTTTTCGCAATGCATACCATATGCAGGTTTTTCGGTGAATATTATAACAACGCCCCCATGCTGCTGTTGTTTTTAGCAGGCGCGTTGATCGGCGGTTTATTAGGAATATTCAACTCGCTTTTTATAGCGAAATTCAAACTGCCGTCATTTATTGTTACGCTTGGTACAAGCAATATTATCAAGGGATTTCTACTTGCGTTTATTGGCAGTAAGCAGATAAACAACATTCCCAATGCTATGATCGCATTTTCCAAAAACAATTTGATTTCTATTAAAACAAACAGCGGAATCGCCAATCTTCATACAGGAGTGCTGCTGCTTGCCGCGGTCGTTATAGTCACATCCCTTCTTCTTTCTAAAACCATGCTGGGACGCAGGATATACTGTATAGGCGGAAGTCCTTCCTCCAGTGAAAGAGTAGGCTTCAACAACATAGGTACGCTGGTGTTCGTGTACGCGTTTATGGGTATTGTCGCGGGAGTTACAGGAATTACGCACGCATCGTTTCAGCGCATGAGCAACCCTTTCGATATGGTAGGCAAAGAGCTCAATATAATTGCCGCCGTAACCTTGGGCGGCCCGCAGGTTGGCGGCGGATACGGCAATGCGGGTGGTACCATGCTTGGCGTACTACTTATAACTTTGATAAACAACAGCCTTATCATGCTTAAAATTCCCACATTATGGCAAAAGGCGACAATAGGCTTAATTATAATAATCGGTACCCTAGTACAGAAATACCGCTATAACAAAAGCCTATAAGTTTAAAATATTAGGAGGGAATTTTTTTGCTGAGAACATTGAAACGGGATCGCCACCTTGTAAGGCTTTTCGCCATCTTTATAGTAGTGGCGGCAGCTTTAAGCATTTTAAGGCCGTCTGTATTTTTAAGCGCCGCGAATTTTCGTTCTATGGCCGTCCAGCTTCCCGAGCTGGGGTTTCTGTCCATAGCCTCCGCCCTTGTACTGATAAGCGGCGGAATCGACCTTTCAATCACCGGTACGGCGGTGCTTTCCGGAATCGTTGCGGCCATTATCATGCAGATGGGGGACTCTTCTGTCAGCGAGCCCTCGCTCTTGGTTGTCGCTTTGGCGTGCTTGGCCGGGCTGTGCATTGGTGTTTTGTGCGGCGCAGTAAACGCGCTGCTGGTAGCAAAGGCCGGAATTGCCCCCATGCTTGCAACACTTGGGACTATGAATTTGTTTACGGGAATTGGGATAGTTTTGACAAAGGGCTCGGCTTTAAGCGGCTTTCCAGATTTATTTTTGAATATAGGCAACGGTCTTGTTTTTGGTATTCCGGTTCCGATGCTGTTATTTATTGCCGCGATCATGCTACTGTCTTTTTTCCTAAACAGAACAAAGCTGGGCTTTAAGCTGTATATATATGGTTCGAATCCTGTAGCTTCGTTTTTTTCCGCTGTAAACAACACCCAGGTCGTACTGACGACCTATCTGGTCAGCGGATTTATATCATCCGTGGCAGGCATTATCATGGTGAGCCGCATCAACACCGCAAAGGCTGATTTCGGATCTTCATACGGATTACAGGCGCTTCTTGTGGCGGTTCTCGGAGGAATTGACCCAAGCGGCGGAAAAGGGAAAGCTGTTGGGATATTTCTCTCCATAGTTACGCTGCAATTTGTTTCAAGTGGGTTTAACATTCTGCATGTCAGTTCTTTTTTAAAGGATTTGGTTTGGGGATTGCTTCTTGTACTCGTAATGGTTTTGAATACGCTTGTGCCAAAGACAGCGCGAAGAACGGAGTGACAGATATATGAGTGAATATGCTTTGGGCATCGATATTGGCACTACGTCTGTAAAAGCGGTACTGATATCTTCACAGGGTTTTATTGCTGATGAGGCGTCCGCCGGACATGACTTGACGTCACTTCATCCCAACTGGGCGGAAGAGGATGCTGACGTTTGGTGGATGAACACTGTGTCGGTAGTTCGTGAACTATCCAAACGCAACCCGGATAAAATGAAGCAAATCAAATGTATAGGATGCAGTGGCATGGTCCCTGCTATTGTCATGCTTGACGCACAGGGAAACCCTGTCCGAAATACGATCCAGCAAAACGACGCCCGGGCGATCAAGCAAATTAAAAATGTGACGGAAGTCTTGGATCAACCGCTGCTCTACCGGCGCACCGGCGGTACAACCAACCAACAGCACATTATTCCGCGGTTGTTATGGGTAAAAGAAAATGAGCCGGATGCTTGGGCCGTAACTAAAACTATAATGGGTTCGTACGATTATATAGTGTACAAGCTGACCGGACAAAAATCTTTAGAAATAAATTGGGCTGTCGAAAGCGGTTGCTTTGACATCCATACTCAGCAGATGCTGGTCGATGATCTGGACATGTTCGGCATTGATCCTTCATGGCTGCCTCAGGTCAATCCTTCAATGAATATAGTTGGCGAAACTCTCAGCTTAACATGGGATGAAATGGGATTGCCGGCAGGCATTCCGGTAATTGCCGGCAGTGCTGATCATGTAGCGTCCGCGCTGGCGGCGGGAATCACTCAAAAAGGCGATTTGTTGATCAAATTCGGAGGAGCCGGCGATATTCTTTATTGTATGGATGAAATCAAAACCAGCTACAAGCTTTTTTTCGACTATCATATCATCCCTCAAAAGTATTTACTCAATGGATGTATGGCTGCCAGCGGTTCTCTGCTAAAATGGTTCTCCAAGGATATCATCGGCTCGGAATCTCCCGATGTTTTCAAGGAGCTTGACATTCAAGCCGCGCAGATTCCGCCGGCTGCCGATGGACTGGTGATCCTGCCTTATTTCCTGGGAGAAAAAACTCCTATTTTTGACCCATCCTCCCGCGGCGTTATATTTGGGCTCACCTTATCCCATTCCAAAGCTCATATATTTCGCGCAATTTTGGAGGCTGTCATCTACGGTTTCCGGCACCATATAGAGGTCATTCGGGAAGAAGGCTGTTCCCCTGACAGGATATTTGCTACAAATGGTGGCGCCAAGAGCAAATTTTGGTGTCAGATCGCGGCGGATGTATTGGGCGAAACGGTGACCTCATATCCTGCTCACCCCGGTTCTGCTTTAGGAGTTGCCTTTTTAGCAGGAAAAAGCGCAGGCATATTCCGGGAATGGCAGGATATACAATGGTTTCTTAACGACTCCCGGGTTTACGAGCCCAATAGCGCGAATACGGCTATTTATAACAAGTCGTATGATATTTATAGAAATCTTTATACACAGTTAAGAGATTCTTTTGACGCCGTGCAAACATTATACACGCGCGCCGATAATTAGGAAGCTGAAAAGCACGCACATCAACAGTACGGGAAGGTTGCAATGATATGATACAGGTAACGGCGGCAGGCCGCTCCTTTTATACAGAACTGTTTGTTTTTGACAAGGATGGTCTTTTGTTTCAAAGCAAGCCATTTTGGCAAGAACTAGCCAACGCCAGAATAAGCGCGGCGCAAAAGCTTATGCCCGGGGAGCTGATCAATGGATGGATGAATGTAATGGGCGTAGATTGCAGGGAGGACGGTAAAAGCTTGCAGGCCGGAGAGATCGACCCTCTGGGAGTATTCGCTGTTGCATCTTCGGACGAGGAGATCACCATTACCTCGGTATATATAGCAGAGCGCATGAGAGTGAAATGGATAGAAGCCAGGAGAATAAGCCGGCAAATTTTTGACGAAGCTGACAGCTTGATAGATTTGGCAAAAGCCCTGGTTCCCCGCAAGGGGTTTCCGGAAATATTCCAGCGGCTGCGCCGGGCAGGAGTCCCCTACGGTATCGCCACCTCAGACACTTACGACCGAGCCTGCCGGTCAGTAAAGATGTTTGACGATTTCAGTAAAATTGCTTTTGTGGTTACGCCTTCAGATGTGAAGCAAGGAAAGCCCGCGGCCGACATGCTGCTGCACATAAGTGGGCTGACTGGAATAACCCCTCGGCATATCACTATGGTAGGTGATTCTTTTGTAGATGTGGCTATGGCAAAAAACGCCGGAGCCATGGGTATTGGCGTGCCTGAGAATGACGAAATGGCAGCGCGCATGGAAGCCAGCGCCGATATAATCGTATCGGGCTTAGATAAAATAAAATTTTAATTTTTACAATTGGAGGTATATAATGAGTTGGCTAAAAGATGTGTTTGGGACAGAAAAGGCAATAATTGCTATGTGCCATTTTCAGCCACTTCCCGGAGACCCTTATTATACAAAGGATAAAAATGTCGAGTATGTATTGGAAAAAGCGCGAGAAGATCTCATAGCATTACAGAATGGCGGTGTTGACGCTGTAATGTTCTCAAACGAATTTAGTCTGCCTTATTTGACAGACGTACATACGGTAACTGTAGCCAGTATGGCACATATAATAGGTGAGCTGAAGCCGGATATCAAAATTCCTTACGGCGTAAACGTCTTATGGGACGCAAAAAAATCTCTGGATCTTGCTGTGGCCACAGGAGCAAAATTTGTCAGGGAGATTTTTACCGGCGTATATGCCAGTGATTTTGGAATTTGGAACACCAACGCAGGTGAAACTATTAGGCATCAACACATGATAGGAGGCTCTGAAGTCAAGCTGCTATTCAACATAGTTCCGGAAGCCGCTAAATATATGGCTGACCGAGCTATAGAAGACATTGCCAAAACTACCGTTTTCAATAACAGGCCCGATGCCTTATGCGTATCAGGCATAACCGCGGGCGCCATAACCGATGCTCAGATACTAAAGAAGGTTAAGGATGCCGTTGGCGATACTGTTGTATTTGCAAACACCGGGGTGCGGTATGAAAATGTGGAGGATCAGTTGGCTGTTGCTGATGGCGCTGTGGTAGGTACTACATTTAAGGTGGACGGCGTCTTTGAAAATGAGGTAGATCAAAGACGGGTAAAGCAATTTATGGATAGGGTAAAATCTATCAGGAGTTTTGGGAGGATACACAATGGTTAAATTCTGGAAGGATGTTATCAGTAATGACATGGATGAGATAGAGAGGGATAAAACAGTCGTGCTGCTGCCGATCGCGGCGGTCGAACAGCATGGAAGACATCTCCCGGTAGGAACAGACTCTATTATCCTGGAGGCGCTGCTAAAACAGTTCGTGGAGGAGAAGGAGTTCCCGGAGGGCAATGTCTTGGTGGCGCCGCAGCTGCATGTTGGAAAAAGCAATGAGCACATGGATTTTTGCGGTACTTTAACGTTGACTGCAAAAACCTTATATTCTGTTGTAGAAGAGCTTGTGGAATCTATTGTAAAAAGCGGTTTTAAAAAAATAATATTGACCAATAGCCATGGGGGAAATACTGACTTACTAAATATGATCGCGCGAGACTTAAGAATTGATCATCACATAGCAATATATGTATTTGACTGGTGGTTTACTGACTTTTGGGCGGATATTCTTAAGGAGGAAAAGCAGTCCAAGAGTCCTTACGGCGTATTTCACGCGTGTGAGCTTGAGACATCTTTGATTCTTCATCTTGCGCCGGAGACAGTTAACGTTGACAATATTGTTGACGAGGTCCCGGATGAAATGTTCAAGAATGAGCAGTATATCTCATTATTTGGCCCGGTCAACCTTGGGTGGAAAACAAAGGACGTGACCCGAAGCGGCGTAATCGGAACGCCAAGCCTCGCTACCGCGCAAAAGGGAGCGAAATTTATGAAATATGCGGTGGACAAGCTGGAGTCTATTGTTTTGGAAGCGCTTAGGTTTCAATATTAATAGAAGCAAACTATTCATTATATCCTTAAGGAGGAAATGTTTATGAAAATCAAAAGAATTACTGTGCTTTTGCTGACCGCCGTTATAATGGCGGCAACCATGCTTTCGGGATGTTCCAACGGGGCGAAAGCGACGGATACGCAGCAGGCCGCTTCCGATGCTCCCGCCGGTTCTTCTAGCAACACGGATGTGGCTGAGCCGGAGGAAGCCCCAAAAGAGAATTATAAGATCGCGTTGCTTCTGTCAGGTAATTTAGGAGATATGTCATTCCTGGATTCTGCAAATGCAGGTATGAAGGAAATAATCGAAAAATACGGCGCCGAGGTAAAAGTTATTGAAATGGGAAACGACTCTACTAAATATGAAACAAACGCGCTGGACGCTTCCGACGCGGATTACGATATTATTATCGGTTCAGGATGGCAGCTTCAGGAGCCATTCCAGAATGTAGCGCCTGATTATCCGGATAAAAGGTACATTTTGTTTGACGCGGCAGTTGATTATGACGCGTCTGACTACTCAAACGTATACTCTATTACATATAAGGCAAATGAAGGCTCTTATCTGGCGGGAGTTTTAGCGGCGAGCATGAGCGAAACCGGCATCTTGGGTTTTCTTGGCGGCCAGGACGGCGCGGGCATCAATGACTTTTTAATAGGATACATTGAAGGCGCTCAACGTGTAAATCCGGATATCAAGATAATCAGCGGGTATGTGGGAAGCTTCTCAGACAGTCCTAAATGTAAGGAAATGGCTTTGGCGCAATATAACCAGGGAGCAGACTTTGTTTTTACAGCGGCTGGCGCCTCAGGTATCGGTACTCTTGAAGCGGCGAAGGAGCTTGGAAAATATGCGATCGGAGTGGATTCAGACCAGGCAATGCTGTTTAAGGATTCCGATATTGACCAGGCAAACCTGATCCCTGCCTCCGTAATGAAGAACGTAGGCAATTCCTTAGTTCGCGCCTATGAAAAAATACTTGACGGAAGCATTGTATGGGGCTCTGCCGAAAGCCTTGGGCTTAAGGAAGACGCGATTGGCTTAAGCGATAATGAATTCTATAAAGCCATAGTTTCTGAGGAACTCAGAAGCGAAATATCCGATGTAGCAGAGCTGATCATGACCGGAGAAGTTAAGGTTACAACGGCTTTCGGGCTAACTACGGACCAGGTCAATGATATTATTTCATCGGCCGCGTATTAACAGCGCATATATAGATTCCATTGAACGCTGTCATTTTTGATTGGGGTGCTCATATTGAGCACCCCAAATTATAAAAATATTCTTTGGATCAATAATAGGAGCAAGTGTTATGAGTGATGAATTATTAATTATGAAAGGCATTACGAAGATATATCCCAATGGGATCATTGCGAATAACCATGTGGATTTTTCTGTAAAGGAAGGAGAGATCCATGCGCTAATGGGAGAAAACGGGGCTGGAAAGTCTACCCTGATGAATATATTGTTTGGCGAGCTACAGGCGGAAGAAGGAGATATTTATTTAAAAGGTGAAAAAATCAAAATAACATCGCCAACAGAGGCAATTGCCTATGGCATTGGTATGGTGCATCAGCACTTTATGCTAGTACCCTCCTTAACTGTAGCTGAAAATATTTTTCTTGGGATGGAGCCAAGGAAAAGAGGATTGATTGATAGGCGGAAAATGCTTGATAAGACTAAGGAAATCGCGCAAAAATACAATTTTGATATTGATCCTATGTCAAAGGTGTCAGATATTCCGGTGGGGATGAAACAGAAGATCGAGATTTTAAAATCGCTAGCCAGAAGCGCGAGGATCCTCGTATTGGATGAACCAACAGCCGTGCTTACACCCCAGGAAACAGACGAATTGTTTAACGAGCTCAGATTATTTAAAGAAAGTGGTCATACGATCATCTTTATTTCACACAAATTAAAAGAAATCAAGAAAATCTGCGACCGGATCACTATCATGAAAAACGGCGTAAGTATGGGAACCTATGAGCTTCAAGAAATGGATGAAAAAGATATTTCAAGGCTTATGGTTGGCAGGGACATCGTTTCCGGCATACAAAAAGAAGCTGCGAAACCAGGAAAAGTTGTATTGAGGGTTGAGGAATTGACATGCTCAAACGATGAAGGGAAGCAGACGCTTAATCGGATGAGTTTTACGATAAGAACGGGAGAAATTCTCGGGATTGCCGGAGTTGAGGGGAATGGGCAGCTGGAATTGGTGGAATGTATAACCGGGCTCAGAGATAATTTTCATGGGAAAATATTGATCGATGATAAAGAAATCAATAGGATCAGCATTAAAAACGCCAGAAGGTTAGGCTTATCACATATACCGGAAGACCGGATGACCTTTGGCATAGCAAGCGATGCAAGTATCGCGGAAAATTTAATTTCAGATAAGCTTGGGGAACAGCGGATTGGAATAGGGCCATTTTTAAGTCAAAGAAAAATCGAGGATTTTACTGATAAGCTAATCAAGGATTTCCTGATAAAATGCAGCTCAGGCAAACAGCCTGCCAGGATGCTTTCGGGCGGTAATATGCAGAAGGTGGTTATCGCCAGGGAATTTTCGGGAAACCCACGGGTGATGATCGCCAACCAGCCATCGAGAGGCGTAGATGTAGGAGCTACTGAGTTTATACATAAAAAGCTTGTTCAGATCAGGGATCAAGGCGCGGCGGTGCTATTGGTATCGGCCGATCTGAATGAAGTCATCGAATTAAGCGACAGCTTGATCGTGATGTATGGCGGTGAAATAGTTGCTTATTTTAAAGCCGCTAAGGAAATAAATGAAGAAGAGCTGGGCTATTTCATGCTTGGCTTGAAAAAGCAATCACAGGAAGAGGTAAGGGGAGCTATATATGCTTAAAAGAAAAGAAGCGGTATTTATGGCATTGCGCACCTTGATCGTTGTGGCCATAGCCATAATCATTGTATTTGTCATCATTATTCTCGTAAGCGATGAGCCTATGGAAGCAATCAGGCAATTTATTACAGGGCCTTTATCTACGAGAAGGAGGATGGGAAATGTAGTTGAAGCAATGATACCTCTGACATTTACCGGGCTTGCCGCCTGCATTATGTTTCAGGCAAAGCAGTTTAGCCTGATCGGTGACGGCGCGTTCTTCACAGGGGCGATGACGGCGGCAGTGTTTACATTGAATACGAAGCTTCCGGCAGGCCTTCATTCCATGGCGGCAATACTGCTTAGTGGGATCGCGGGCGCTGTATGCGGCGTTTTACCCGGATATCTGAAAGCAAAATGGAATACCAATGAGTTCGTTGTGTCTATGATGTTTAATTCTATCTTAGTATATTTTGGCGTCTTTGTATTGCTAAATATAATCAGGGATCCCAATTCCGGCTTTCTGGCATCCCATATTATTCCCGAAACTGCAAAATTGGGGAAGCTGGCAGAGAAAACGAATATCCATTTTGGCTTGATCATTTCGCTTGTAATGACATTTTTTGTATACGCGTTCTTATATAAAACAAAATGGGGCTTCAGCATACGTATGGTAGGCATTAATCCGAGGTTTTCAAAGCACTCAGGCATTAATACGTTTATAGTGGTATTAATGTGCCAGGTATTAGGAGGCTTTGTCGCGGGAATGGGGGGTTCTGTCGAGTTGCTTGGCATGTACGACCGGTTTCAATGGCAGGACACGCCGGGATTTGGATTTGACGGCATGACGGTTGCCATTTTGGCAGGCAATAATCCGGCGCTCGTCCCTATCGGAGCGTTATTTTTAGCTTATATCAGAGTCGGTACTGATGTTATGGCCAGAACCAGTAATGTTCCTAATGAGGCGATCTATATAATTCAAGGTATTGTTATGATCCTGATTACTGCAAACGCCTTCCTTTCCAATTGGAGGCACCGAATAGTGGTAAGCAGCGCAAAGAAAATAGAAGAAGATGGAGGCGCTCATGAATCAGTTGTTTAGTATTATATTTACGACGTCCTTTGCGTTTGCAGTTTTGAGAGTTAGTACGCCGATCATTTTGGCAGGCATGGCGGCGGTGATCTCTGAAAGGGCAGGGGTCGTTAATATCGCGATTGAAGGAATGATGTTGTCCGCGGCGCTTGTAGGAGTGGTTGTTTCCGCGTTTACAGGCGGCTGGGTCGCGGGGCTCTTCGCCTCAATACTTGCAGGTATGCTCATATCCATGCTATTGGCTTGTTTCGCGCTTAATTTAAAAGCAAACATAATTATGTGCGGGCTTGCTATCAACACTATGGCAAAGGGCGGTACTATTTTAGTGCTATATTTGATCACCGGTAATAAAGGCGCTTCCACCGGCTTAAGAAGCAGCAGCGTTCCAAATATTAATATTCCCTTGCTGAGGGATGTTCCTATAATCGGCGACATTCTCTCGAACCATAATCTACTGACATACTTGGCCATTGTAATCGTATTTCTGCTCCAGATTTTCCTGTTTCGTTCTAAAACCGGGCTGCATATCCGCG
>Ga0153952_1000184_pt1 | contig 19144 bp, 21 predicted proteins | sample TSNJ036MetaG_FD_104746 | JGI IMG/M metagenome (GOLD analysis project Ga0153952, IMG submission 104746) | Attine ant fungus gardens microbial communities from New Jersey, USA - TSNJ036 MetaG | ecosystem: Host-associated > Fungi > Mycelium > Unclassified | place: USA: New Jersey, Wharton State... | reverse complement strand
CCCAATTCCAAAAGCTCATGTTCCCTGGTCGCCGCTATCAGCTTTGCAATGTAATTGTACAACGCATCATGAATGAAAATCTGCTCCGTCTCCTTTTGCATGAAAAGCAATTCCTCCGCATGAATCACCGGAACTACCAGATCAATGGGGTTTCCGGTGTGCCGTTCTTTCATTATGGCGATCTCGTTCTCCACATCCGGATACCCCATAGACATACAAATCATAAAACGGTCCAGTTGTGATTCCGGAAGCATCTGGGTCCCTGCGGAGCCGATAGGGTTCTGGGTCGCCATAACCAAAAAAGGCTTCGGTACTTCCCGTGTCTTTCCGTCCACAGTTACATTCCCCTCCTCCATAACTTCCAGCAGTGCAGACTGGGTCTTGGGGGAAGTCCGGTTGATTTCATCCGCCAGAAATAAATTACACATAATAGCCCCCGGCTGATAAGAAAAAGTCCCCTTTTCTTTCCGGTAGATAGAAAAACCAGTTATATCTGCCGGCAACACGTCCGGTGTAAACTGCACCCGATTCTGTTTCAGTTCGCAAGCCTTGGAAAATGCCAGTGCCATGGTTGTCTTTCCCACTCCCGGAATATCTTCAATTAAAATATGACCGCAAGCCAACATCGCCATCATAACCTTTTCTATACAGTCATCTTTACCCACAACAACCTTTTTCACTTCTCCCATTATTGCTCTTGCTTTTTCTATATACATGTACTCACCTTTTTCATGCCCTTTCAGTAAAAGAACTGCCTATTACCAAGGTTTTATCTTATAGGAAGCAATTTCCTGTAAGATAAAGCAGGACGGTTCTTCAACCGTCCCGTCCTGCTCCCACTAAACTTTTTAAATCCGGAATTCTATTTTCCTTCCGGTTCTCTGGTATTGATAATAACGTACACCCGACGCATCCATCATTCGTTTCGATGCGATCACAGCCGGTGTGTCTGCGTACTTATCACAATCATAAACAACTGTCCTGATTCCTGCCTGAATGATCGCTTTCGCACATTCATTACAGGGATAGTGCGTAACATAAAGCTTTGCGCCTTCCAGGTTCCCACCGCGATAGTTCAATATTGCGTTTAATTCACTATGGGTGGAATACAGATATTTGCTGTCCAGAGCATCACCCTCCCTGCACCAGGGAAATTCATCATCCGAGCATCCGATCGGAAAACCGTTGTAACCCATCGATAATATTTTATTGTCTGCGCTTACAATACAGGATCCAACCTGAGTATTCGGGTCTTTTGACCGCATCCCCGAAAGAATCGCCACCCCCATAAAATATTCATCCCATGAAATATAGTCTTGCCGTTTTTCACTCATTTAATCAGCCTCCGCCTGCCTAACGGTTTAATTATTTAGTTCCGAAAATCCGATCGCCCGCATCTCCCAGACCAGGTACAATATAGCCGTGTTCATTTAACTTCTCATCCAGTGCACCGATATATATATCTACATCCGGATGTTCTCTTTCCATTCGCTCAACGCCTTCCGGCGCGGCTATAATACACATAAAGCGGATTCGTTTTGCACCTTTATCTTTCAGCATCTGAATCGCAGCTACCGAAGATCCGCCGGTTGCCAGCATCGGGTCTACCACAAACACTTCCCGTTCGGAGGAGTCTGCCGGCAGCTTGCAATAATATTCTACAGGCTCCAAAGTCTCCGGATCACGATATAATCCGATATGTCCTACTTTGGCCGCCGGAATCATCGCCAGCATACCATCGACCATGCCAAGTCCTGCCCGCAGGATAGGTACTACCGCCAGTTTCTTTCCCTGCAATTCTTTTGCCGTCATCTCACAAATAGGAGTTTGTACCTTTACATCCATCAGCTTTAAGTCTCTGGTAGCTTCATAGCACATCAACATGGCAATTTCCCCTATCATCTGGCGGAAATCCTTGGAACCCGTTTCCTCCCTGCGGATGATTCCGATCTTATGCTGAATTAACGGATGTTCCATTATTGTAATTTTTGACATCTTTCATCCTCCCGGTGTCATTTTTCTTAGTGTATCTTTTTTATCGATAGACAACGTCATTCTTCTATCATATTAATTCTCTGCATATGACGCTCGTCGCCCGAAAAAGGCGTATTCAAAAAGGTATCTACAATCTTAAGCGCATGTCCCGCCCCTACTACCCGGGCTCCCATAGCCAGAATATTGGCATCATTATGTAATCTTGTCGCCTCCGCACTAAAACAGTCGTGGCAAAGCGCTGCACGAATACCTTTGACCTTATTTGCTGCAATAGAAATGCCGATTCCCGTCCCGCAAATTAAAATACCTTTTTCATATTCACCATCGGCGACTGCATTCGCAACCATCTTTCCATACTTAGGGTAATGAACAGCCATGTTGCTGTCACAGCCAAAGTCTCTATAGGGTATTCCTTTCCCTTCCAGATATTTTATAATTTCCAGCTTCAGTTCATATCCGCCATGATCACATCCAATTGCTAACATAACAGTTCCTCCTCATTTAATACTACTACCAGTCTGACAATTAAGTCTGACAATAACTCAAAGCACTCACCATAATCCACCAGTGCTTTTCCAAGCGGGCTTGAAATTTCTCCAAGTTCACCAATATATTCTGTCAGCAAATATACGTTTTTTGCATTTTCATAATCTTCGAATATTTTTTGTTTCAGAGATTCCTCCATTACCAATATTAAACTGCGATCCATAAAATCCGTTGACTCCAGCTGCTCCGATTTATGATCTTTCATAGAAAGACCGTTACTGACCAATACCGCTTCCGCTTTTTGATTGACAGGCTCCGGAAATAGTGCAATCAGACCTTTTGATTCTATCTCTAAATCACCCAGTAAGAATTTACTCTTCATAATTGCCTCTGCCATTGGACTTCGGCAGGTATCACTATTACTTACAAAAATCAATTTATCGTACCGTTTCATATTCTTTACTCCCTACACTTTCATAATCTGATGACCGGCCGCCTTCATCAAACGATTCATAATAGCCTGTCCCATCCCGGGTGTTTCAAAAGCTTCCGAATAAATCTTTGAAACCTCTAATTCATCAAATTCTCGTAAAATTCCATACAAGCGCTGTGCAATGACCAACTCCTCGGTCCTGCCTCCAATGGATTTTACCAGACCGTCCTTGTATAATTTTGCTGTTTCATCTGCTGCAATTACACCGATTTGCTTTCCTGCCGCTTTTCCTTCCGCAATACATTCATTAATTTTCCCTACCACGCATTCCTGGCTGCCTTCCACAATACATAAATCTGCCTGAGGTGCATAGTGTTTATATTTCATTCCCGGAGCTTTTGGCCTGTGGTTTCCATCCACTTTCAAAAGAGTCTTATCTGCCTTTACATGCCCAATTACACGCTCCAGCATGTCCTGATTGATATAACCGGGTCGAAGGATCACCGGCACATCTTCCGTCATGTCCACAATCGTAGATTCCAATCCGATATCCACGCTGCCGCCGTCAATAATCATATCAATCCTGCCTCCAAGGTCTTTGGACACATGGGCTGCTGTGGTAGGACTTGGTCTTCCTGAAATATTTGCACTGGGTGCCGCAATATATCCCCCGCCTGCCCGAATAACTGCCAGCGCAACCGCATGATCCGGCATCCGCACCGCAACCGTCTCCAGGCCTCCGGTCGTTCCATATGGTACTTTTTCACTTTTTGGAAATATCATAGTCAAAGGTCCGGGCCAGAACGCTTCTGCCAGCTTCCATGCTTTCTCCGGTATTTCATCAACAATAAATCCAAGGTCTTTTTCCTCTGCAATATGGACAATCAGAGGGTTGTCCGAAGGTCTTCCCTTCGCTTCATAGATTCTGGCGGCCGCCTCCTCATCAAGAGCATTTGCCCCCAGACCATAAACCGTCTCCGTCGGAAAAGCAACCAGACCGCCTTTCTTTAAGATTTCTCCGGCTTTTCGAAGCGTTTCTGAACTGCCGCCTTCTTCCATGCTTGCCATGATGGTTTTCATATTATTCCTCATAACTGCTTTTCTACTGATTATAACATTATGTTTTTAAAAGCACAAGTTTTTTAGCTGGAATTTGACTACTCATCCATGCTTCCGGAACGGAATCCCTCTATATCTAATGTAATATATTGAAATTTTAACTGCCTGAGCTTTTTGGCAATTTTGTCTGATTCCTCCAGAAATTTACCCATCTGTTCCTTCTCAATTTCCACCCGAAGAATCTTATCATGCAGACGCAGACGTACCGTCTCATATCCCATCTGCCTGCAGATTTCTTCTCCTTTTTCCAGCCTTTTCAGCACTTCAAAATCCAGTGGAGTTCCATATGGTATTCTGGTCGCCATACATGGCGCCGAGGGTCGTTTTGCTACGGAAATCCCAAGACTTTTGGCAAAATCACGTACTTCCTTTTTGGTAATATAAAGTTCTGCCAGCGGACTTTGAATCTCCAATTCCCTGACCGCACGAATCCCCGGTCGGTAAACCTTTAAATCATCGGCATTTGTTCCCTCTGCCACATGACGGATTCCCCTCTCTCCTGCCCAGTCCTTCAGCCTCTGAAACATATATTTTTTACAGTGATAGCAGCGCTCCCGGCAATTCTCCAAAATTTCCCGGCATCCACTTTCATCTAAATGAAGAATATGAAACTCACTTCCACATTCTTTTGACACCACTCTTGCAATTTCCAAATCTTCCGCCGGCATCAATCTGGTGGAAATCATCACCGCATACACTTTCGTGCCTCTGTTTTTCGCTTCCGTGGCTGCCGCCTTTAGTATCAGGCTGCTGTCTACACCACCGGAAAAGGCAATACATAAATCTTCCTTTGCCAACTCTCCCATCCGGTGGAAGAGCTGTTCTAATTTTGTATCCCGGTTCATTTAAAACTCATCCTTCTTTTCTTCTGCATCTTCCTTTGCAGCCCTCTTTATTTCATAATATACTTCCTGAAATCCTTTTCCCGTAGCCTCACATATTTCTTTTACACTCTCATACTCCGGATATAGCACCAGTTGTTCCTGCCTGCTGCATTGCTTTACTTTCACTTTTCCATAAGGAGTCTTAACCCACCTTACCTCACGCTCCAAAGTAGTTCTCTCTACCGGATATTTACGAATTCCTATCGTTGTTGTATGTTTAAAAATAATATCTTCCAATTCTCCAATTTCCTTTTCTGCGGCAATCACACACAGTAAATATGCCGGGCGGTTCTTTTTCATGAATACAGGCGTATAATAAGCATCCTTCGCTCCTGCCTTCATCAATTTTTCCAGCACATAGCCAAGGGCTTCCCCTGTGCAGTCGTCCATATTCGTTTCCAGAACCCAAATCCTCTCCGTTTCCTCCAGCAGCATCGCCCTTAGAATATTGGCCCTATGGAAATCTTTTGTCCCTGCTCCAATCCCCATCTTTACAATACGAAAGGATGCCGGAGGTGTCTCCCTGGTCTTCAGCGCAGCTGCGATAGCAGCTCCCGTAGGCGTAATCATTTCTCCCGTTTCATTTGTTATCGTAATGGGCAGTCCATATGCTTTTGCAATATTCACAACCGCAGGTACCGGTACCGGAAGTACGCCATGGCGGCAGAGAACAGTCCCCGTTCCCTCACTGAGACTGCCCACCACTACATCTTCGATGTCCAAATCATCTATACAGACTGCCGTACTGACAATATCCACGATGGAATCTACTGCCCCTACTTCGTGAAAATGTACCTGCTTCATCGGAATACCATGGGCTTTTGCTTCTGCTTCTGCCACAATGAAAAACATCTTTTGGGCCAGATTTTTTGCCCTCTGGGTGCCGCCCATATTCTCTATAATCTTATATATATCACGAATATTTCGATGTGTTCTATGCAGATGATTTTCTTCTTCCTTTAAATCTACGCAAAATTTACAGGCCTCTATACCGCATTTTTGTACCTTTTCTATCCGAATCTCAAATCCATCCAGCTGCAGGCTGTCCAATACTTCTAACAACTTCTTTACATCTGCCCCCAGATCAATCAGTGAAGCAACCGTCATGTCCCCGCTGATACCGGAATTACATTCCAGATATAGTAACTTCCTATTCATAGATACCCTCCGCCAGCCGATTGATCTGTGTTGCCAGATACGAAGCGCCATATCCGTTGTCAATATTTACAACTGCTATTCCGTTTGCGCAGGAATTAATCATCGTCAAAAGTGCTGATATCCCTCCGAAGCTGGCACCATAACCCACCGAAGTAGGTACCGCGATTACCGGCTTGTCCACCAGACCCGCCAGCACGCTGCCAAGTGCTCCTTCCATGCCTGCAACCGCAATCACACAGTTTGCACTTCGTATTTCTTCACGTTTTGACAATACCCGGTGTATCCCCGCTACCCCTATATCATAGAAGCGCAGTACCCTGCTGCCAAAATATTCCGCACACTGAGCAGCCTCTTCCGCCACGGGTATATCCGCAGTCCCGGCAGAGCAGACTGCAATTGCTCCTTTTTGCTCTGCCTTTTGAAATTCCAGTTTCAAGATTCTGGAAACCGGGTCATACTGAATCTCGGGCATATCCTTTGCCAGAAGATCATATTGCTCTTTACTTGCCCTGGTTCCCAGTACATTCTCTCTATTCCGATAATAGTTCTCATATATATGGAGCAGATGCTCCTTCGTCTTGCTCTGGCAGAAAATCACCTCCGAAAAACCTGAACGAAGCTTCCGATGGTGATCTAGCTTGGCATATCCCAAATCTTCATAGGGCAGATCCTTAAGCTTTCTTTCTGCTTCCTCAATCGATATTTCATTTCCCTTTACCTGACGAAGTATCTGATGCACATCCATCCTTACTGTTCATCCCCTTCTTGTAATTTTAACTAATCATATCATAAATGAAAAAGGATTTCATTAACTCTTTTTCAGAGCTTTTATCACCCCGCTGCAGATCGCCATTGCAACTTTTTTCTGATACTCCTCCGTTACTATCTTATCAGCTTCTGTCTGATTGGATAAAAATCCACATTCAACGATAATGATAGAACTTTTTGTACGCTTTAATAAATAATAACTGTCATTCGACTTAATATCCCTGCCTCTTTCAATCTCCAGCTGTTCATTCATTGCGTCCTGAACAAATCCCGCAACTTCTTTCCCCTCTTCAGAATGCGTATAATAAAATACCTGAGGACCGCAAACTGACCCCGAAGAATAGCTGTTCTGATGAATGCTGATTGTAAGCGCAGGCTCCGCAGCATCAATAATCTCACATCTTTTACGCATATCTGACTGTTTTTTGTTGGAAGCTCCGTCTTCATAAAGACCGGCGTCCGTCTCTCTTGTCATTACAACATTGATTCCGTTTGATTCCAGACACTCTTTCAATTTCAATGCAATCGCCAGATTAAGGTCTTTTTCCAGGCTGCCGTTCACTCCCACTTTCCCGGGATCGACACCACCATGACCGGCATCAATAACCACCGTAGTCTGTATTTGACCTGATACAGCCTGCATCTTGGCTGCCTTACGAACGCCCCCGGTTGCCAATAACAGCACTCCTATAATCGTTAATATCCCCAAACATGTTTCCGGTCTTATTTTTTTCAGCACTTTTTACGCACTCCTAAAACATTCTGTTATCCATATATATGCAGCATATGGATTATTTAGTAAAGAATGCGGCGCTTCTAAATGAACTCTATAGCGTAAAGCGGTAAATTGATAAGCCAATCTTCCTTTTTATAATCCGCCATTGAAGTTCTGACAGAAATCTTAGGATTGAATTTATCCCTATATGCTTTCAGACTTTTTGCCTGCAAATTGACCTCGGCTTTTACCTCAAGCGGAACCACTTCGCTGCCATTATCAATTAGAAAATCAACTTCAGCATTGCCTCGGTCATTTGTCCAATAATAGGCTTCAATGTTTTTCAGTGTCTTTAATTGCTGTAAAACATACTGTTCGGTTAATGCTCCCTTAAACTCCTTGAACATCTCGTTTCCGTCAAGTAAAATATCCTGCCTGAGCCTCACCATACATGAAAGCAATCCCACGTCGACTAAAAAAAGCTTAAAAGCTTTTAAGTCCTCGTAGGCTTTCAGCGGAAGATTTGGAGCAGTTGCCCGATGCACTTTATGGACAAGACCGCAATCGGTAAGCCATAGTATGGCAAGTTCGTATTCTTTAGCGCGCGCGCCCTCTTTAATCAGACCATAGATAAATTTCTTATTCTCCTTTGTAAGCTGCGCAGGGATACTGTTCCACAGCATTCGGATTCGCGGCACCACCTCATTAGGGGCATGTTTTGAAAAATCTTGCTCATAAGCGGCTAATATCCGCTGCTGGATTTCCCGCACCTCGTTAAAATCTTTATTCTGCGAAAAATGCAACACGGCTTCCGGCATCCCACCCACGTAATAATAGTATTTAAGCAAATCAATATAATCCTGCTTGAAAACGGAAACCATCGTGTAATCTCCCTTTTTCAAGAGATCAACAAATTGTTCTTTTCCACAGGCTAACATAAACTCTGTAAAAGACAAAGGATAAAGATCTAAAAACTCCACCTTGCCAACAGGAAAAGAAGTTCCATGATGCAATGCAACTCCAAGTAACGATCCCGCGCAGATGATTTGATATTGCGGAGCATTCTCGTTAAAATATTTGAGAGAGGTTAATGCTTTGGGGACTTCCTGTATCTCATCAAAAATGATAAGCGAGTCCGCCGGATTGATTTTATGACCAGCGTATAACTCCAGCCCTGTAACAAGGCGTTCAATATTTAAGTCTGTGGAAAATAGTTCCTGCATACGCTGGTTATTGTCAAAGTTGATATAAATGCAGTCTTGGTAAGCATTAGCGCCAAATTCTTTCATCAGCCATGTTTTGCCAACCTGCCGTGCCCCTCGGATAATCAAAGGTTTTCTGATTTTCTTTTCTTTCCATTTATTTAACTGTTCTATTGCCGCACGGTACATGACTCATCACCTCACCAATTATTATGTGGATATTATATCACTTATTTACATAAAATACAACGTCTTTTGTTTAAATTTATACATTTTTTATACTGACTTATTGTACAGATGAACGAGCAGGGTATAGCACTTATTAGGTAATACAATGCAGCGGGACATATTAAAAAAGCCGGATTCCGGCAAACTTATTCATGCGCTTTGGCGCAGGTTGCGTTTGCGGAATCCGTCTCTTCAAACTTGTAGTATTAAGTTTATGGTATTCTTCAAATCACTAATTGTCATAGCTTTTAACTTGCATATTTCATTAAAATATCCCAAATACTTGAACGTTCAAAGCCCAGCTTCCAGGCGGCAATACCGCCAAGGTCATATTCCTTGACAAACTTTGCTTTTTCCTCAATGGATTTTTCATTCTCCAGCCAGATTTTACAGGTATTACCCTCTGCATCTTCATATTCCGCATAATCCTGTGAGGTATCCGTCGACCAGTTTGCAGTTACTCCGTTATCCGCCAGTATCTGATCCGCAGTATTCATTCCGATTGCTTCGCTGCTGATTTCCCCGTCCGGAGTAATCGTCCAAAGTCTGGTATAGAATGGTACGGCATTGATGACTTTCTCTGCCGGGACTTCTGCAAGCGTGGCTTCGATACCGTTTTTCACAAAAGGCAGCGAAGCAACCGAACCCGCTTCTTCAGACCCGACATAATGTTCATCATAACCCATAATGATCACATAATCAGCCATGATCCCTTGTTCTTTTCTGTTATAATGAGCCGTAAATGGCATAGGAACCGGATCATCTATAGATAAAACCAATCCATTCTTTCTGCATTTTACGGATAATTCACGAATAAACTGGATATATCCTTCTCCCGCCTCTTCCGGTATACTTTCAAAGTCTACATTAATACCGTCCAGATTGTACTGGATAGCTGCTGCAATCAATTGATTGGAAAGCTTTTCTCTGGATGCCGTAGAAGACAATACTTTGGTAGTGTCGATCTCTTCACTAAAATTATCCACAAGCCCCCATACCTCCAACTCCTGCTCATGGGCAGCTGTCACATAATCTTCGCTGGCCAGAGATGAAATATTTCCTTTGTTATCGGAAATGGAAAACCATGTCGGTGAAATTGTATTGACCCCTTTCATATCCGCAATATCATAAAGAACACTATAATTCGAGTCAAAATTAGTGATCTGATGCCACACCAGATTGATCTTGTAGTCCCTTTTTATACTGGTGTATTCCGGCTCTTCAAAATCCCTGCTTACTACTTCCTCATATATTTCACCCAGCTTCTTATTTTGAATATAACCTATGTAGCCATCCTTGGACATAACCTTCGTCCACTCATCTGCCTGTTCCAGCACAGTAACCTTATCTCCTTTTACAACGCCGGTCAAAATCGGACTCTTGATATTGCTTTCATAGCGAATACTGTCCTCCTTTTTCACATCTGCATAGGAAACACTTCCCCACTGATAAGTGATGATCATATAATTCGGTTCTTTATAAAGTTCATATTCCATGTTTGTGTATTTCTGAACAAAATCCGCCGCTATGTAAACCTGGGAACCATCGACAATAATAATTTCATAGTTCTCACTTTTTGACTTTCCCGATACCGAATATTTTTTTTTGCCGGCTGATATGGTAATAATATCTGTTGGAGTCGTATACACCATGAGATTCGCTTCGGAATCCCAATAGAAACGGCTGTTCAAATAGTTCTTTACTGCTTCAAAATCCAAATACGCTGTATTATTACTGATTAAGCCTTTATATTCAACCAATTGGTTCTGCAGAATCAATGCCGTTTCATCGCCTTCTGCTACTCCCAAATATTCCGACGGGTTCATCACTTCATCGGAAGGCGTATATTTATCCACTATATTACTGATGATGCCGATAGCCACAACAATTATAATCAAGACAAGTGCTGCCAGAACCGGTAAACTCTTTTTTTTCATTCATTGTACCTCCAACCCTTTGTAGTTTTATATCATAAGCTGACCTTATTCTATTTACATGGACATTATAACATACTTTTTTCTTCCGTGATTATAAATTTCGACATTTTTAGATTTTTCCAGCATTTACTGGAAAACTGATAAAGGGGATCTATGTCAGAATTATTTTTAAATGTCTTTAATCCGGTCGAATCCTATTATCCTGAGTTTATCAGATTCATCACGTATGTAGTCCCGCATATAGTTATTTTCTTCTTCTACGGAGCAGGCTTTTGCAATTTTTTGCGGATCGCTTGGTTTACCGTTCAGCTGAAGCTGTATTCCCGCCTTTCGATACTCCTGAAGTTCCTTTTTCAGCTGTTTACTTGTTTTTTCTATATAATTTCCACTTCCTTTCCATCCTTCTAACAAAATATTCCTTGCGGTGCTCGTGATATACTATTTCATTAGAATTCTATTGTCGTCTTTCATAATAATCAATTCGAGAAAACAAAGCTGTTTTTTAATTAAAAGGGGAAGGTACAATGAAACATTGTTTGAAATTGTAAAATTTTGAAAATCTGCGAAGAATATCGCTATTTGATGCCGCTGATTATATCACATAATATACTTTGTTTTCTCTTAATGTATATTATATATAATGTTGGTCTAAAAAGCAAGCCCCTATTATAAAAAAATTGAGCAAGTCTTATTATAAATATCAGGCAAGCCTTATTATAAAAATTTTAAATGTCTTATTATAAAAATTTAGAATTGACTTTTTTATAAATATTTAATATACTTACTGGAATAAAAACCAGAGAATTACTTTACATATTTACACAAAACAGTATATAATAATAATAGAGATAAGATTTGAAATTCCTCAAATCAAATTCTCAATCTAATAAAGATAGGATGTGATAATTATGAAAATAGAAAAAATAAATGATAATCAAATACGCTGTACACTGACGAAAAAAGATTTAATAGATCGCGAAATCAAAATCAGTGAGCTTGCTTACGGAACCGACAAAGCGAAAACTCTGTTTCGGGATATGATGCAGCAGGCTGCCTATGAATTTGGATTTGAAGCAAATGATATTCCTCTGATGATAGAAGCTATTCCGCTTTCTCCAGAGTCTATTATCCTTATTATCACAAAAGTTGAAGACCCTGAGGAATTAGATACCCGCTTCTCTAAATTCGCACCTGCCGATGCTGCAGACGAATCAGAATATGAACCTTCGCTTTCATCCAAATTGGAAGGTGCCGACGATATACTGGGACTGTTCAATAAAATCCGCGAGGCCAAGAAGAAAGCATCCGAAAAAAAAGCTGCCGTACCGGCAGAGCAGACGGATGCGGATACTGCCTTTAATCTGACCAGACTTTATAAATTTAATGATTTAGACGCCGTTATTCGGGTCGCTCACATTCTATCCAATCTCTATAGTGGTACAAATACACTTTATAAAGATGAAACACAAAATGAGTATCATTTGATTATCAGTAAGTCAGATCATACCCCTGAAGAATTTAATAAGATCTGTAATATTCTTTCTGAGTATGGAATCAACAGCAAATACACCAGTTCCATGAATGCCTTTTATACAGAACATAAGCGTTGCATTATACCTGAGAAGGCAATTCAAAAATTAACTCTGATCTGATGTCCAAAAAGTATGGACAGAAAACACCACTAAAGTCCAGTGGTGTTTTCTTTATATATGGCTGCTTTGGCCAGATTATTTCGTTGCTTTGCTTTCTATAAAAGTATTGATTCTGGTTACTAATAATTCCGGATCAATGCCATGAACGATTGCTGCTTCTTCCAATGTTTCAGCCTGTGCGGATGGACATCCTACACAATGCATTCCGCCTGCTACCAAAATGCCTGCCATATCAGGATCCATCTGAAGAAGTTCGCCGATTACCATATCCTTTGAAACCTTGTTCATTGAATATTCCTCCTTATCTCAAGATGCTATTTATTATAATACTTTTCCTGTTAATATGCAAGAAAGAAAAATTGTATACTGTATTCAAATAAATGCACAGAAGGCATTGACGCACATTAGATGTGCATGTTATTCTATAATTACGGCATTTACAATATTTGTTAAATAATTTTCCTAAAAAAAATAATACTAATGTATAAAGATAAGGAGGTCTAAGATGAAACAAGAATGGAATGGATTTAACGGCGGCATATGGGAACGTGAAATCAGTGTGCGTGACTTTATCCAAAAGAATTACACAGTTTATGAAGGTGACGATACGTTTCTTACGGATGCCACTGAGAATACCGTTGCTCTTTGGAAACAGGTCATGGATTTAACTGCCAAAGAGGCGAAAGAAGGCGGCGTGCTGGATATGGACACCAGGGTCATCTCAACAATTACTTCTCACGGACCTGGTTATTTAGATAAAGGGAAAGAAACCATCGTAGGTTTTCAGACAGATAAGCCTTTCAAGCGTTCCCTGCAGCCTTACGGCGGCATACGTACTGCATCGAAAGCATGCCGGGATAACGGTTATGAGGTCGATCCTGAAATTATTGATTTTTTTACTACCCATCGTAAAACACACAATGCCGGTGTTTTTGACGCTTATACACCGGAGATGCGTAAATGTCGTTCTAACCATATTATCACCGGTTTGCCGGATGCTTATGGGCGCGGACGTATTATCGGAGATTACCGGCGTGTAGCCCTTTACGGCATCGACCGTTTGATAGAACAAAAAATGGAAGAAAAAGATACTACCCGTACGACTATGTACTCTGATGTTATCCGTCAGCGCGAGGAGCTTTCCGAACAGCTCCGTGCTTTGGAAGATTTAAAAAAACTGGGAGAGATCTATGACATTGACATTTCCAAACCTGCTGCCAACACCCGGGAAGCCATCCAGTTTCTTTATTTAGGTTATCTGGCAGCAGTGAAGGAACAAAATGGCGCCGCCATGTCCCTTGGACGCACTTCCACTTTCCTTGACATTTATGCAGAACGCGATCTGGCAAACGGAATCTTTACCGAACAGCAGATTCAGGAATTTATTGACCATTTTATTATGAAGCTGCGCCTCGTAAAATTTGCCCGCAGCCCGGAATATAATAATTTATTCTCCGGCGACCCTACCTGGGTTACCGAATCCATTGGCGGTGTTGGAATTGACGGTCGTCCTCTGGTTACTAAAATGTCTTTCCGATACCTGAATACGCTGGATAACTTAGGACCCGCCCCGGAACCAAACTTAACCGTACTGTGGTCCACCAGGCTGCCTCATGCTTTCAAGGCTTATTGTGCCAAAATGTCTATTAAAACATCTTCGATTCAATATGAAAATGATGATTTGATGCGTGTTACCCACGGTGATGATTATGCCATTGCATGCTGTGTATCTTCTATGCGCCTCGGAAAAGAAATGCAGTTCTTCGGAGCAAGGGCAAATCTTGGCAAATGTCTGCTTTACGCACTGAACGGCGGTGTGGATGAAATCAGCAAACAGCAGGTGGGACCAAAGTACAGACCAATTACTTCTGAGTACCTGGAGTACGATGAAGTCATGACCGCATATAAAGATATGATGAAATGGCTGGCAGGTGTTTATGTAAATACACTGAACGTAATTCATTATATGCATGACAAATACAGTTATGAAAAGATTCAGATGGCACTTCATGACAGAAAAGTAACCCGTTGGTTTGCAACCGGTATCGCAGGGCTTTCCGTTGTCGCCGATTCATTATCCGCTATTAAATATGCAAAGGTAAAGACTATTCGGGATGAAACCGGTATTATTGTTGATTATGAAGTAGAAGGGGATTTTCCCAAATATGGAAATGACGATGACCGTGTAGACAGCATAGCAAGAGATCTGGTTCATACTTTTATGGGTTATATAAAAAGTAACCACACCTACAGGGAGGGTATTCCCACTACCTCTATCCTGACGATAACATCAAATGTTGTATATGGCAAGCACACAGGCTCCACACCTGACGGAAGAAAAGCGGGAGAACCCTTTGCACCCGGTGCCAATCCAATGCACGGCCGTGATTCCCACGGTGCCATCGCATCACTGGCATCCGTATCCAAGCTCCCATTTAGTGATGCGCAGGATGGTATTTCCAATACCTTTTCTATTATTCCCGGAGCGCTTGGCAAGGAAGACCAGATCTTTATGGGGGATATTGCGGTTGATATGGATCTCGGATGCTGCGAAGAAATCATCGGCAACAACCAATAAATTATAAATTCAGGAATAGGAGGATCATTATGGCAATAAGTAATTCACAAGTTGAAAATCTCATCAATATGCTGGATGGCTATGTAGAAAAAGGCGGTCATCATCTTAATGTAAATGTGTTTACAAAGGAAACACTTCTGGATGCCCAGGCACATCCGGAAAAATACCCTCAGCTTACCATTCGGATATCCGGGTATGCGGTAAACTTCAATAGACTTACAAAAGAACAGCAGGATGAAGTTATTTCCAGAACTTTTCATCATTCCATGTAGTTATGACAGGACGTATTCACTCTCTGGAAAGTTTTGGAACCGTAGATGGTCCGGGTGTCCGATATGTAGTCTTTATGCAAGGCTGTCCCATGCGATGCCAATACTGCCACAATCCGGACACCTGGGCCACTGCAGGCGGAACAGAAATTTCTGTAGATAAAATATTAGAACAACTGGAGAAAAATATCGCTTTTTATAAAAATGGCGGTCTTACGGTAACCGGTGGTGAACCTCTTCTCCAAATAGATTTTGTAACGAAGCTTTTTGAAAAGGCCAAGGGTAAAAATATTCATACCTGTCTCGATACCTCCGGTATCACTTTTCAACCTTCCAATGCAAAATACCTGGAAAAGCTGAACCGGCTGCTTGCCGTAACAGACCTGGTCTTACTGGATCTTAAGCATATTGACTCATCCATTCACAAGACTCTGACAGGTCATAAAAATGAGCATATTCTGCTGTTCGCCAACTATTTGGAAGCGCAGGGGATCCCGGTTTGGATACGCCATGTAGTCGTACCCACCGTTTCAGATGATCCGATACATTTGGAAAAATTGGGTTATTTTATTGGCGGATTAAAAAATGTAGAAGCTTTGGATGTCCTTCCATATCATACCATGGGAAAAGTTAAATACGAGAAATTGAAGCTGGATTATCCTCTGGGCGACTTGCCGGACTGCACAAAAGAAGAAGCCCTGCAAGCCAAATCTCATATTATGGATGGTATTCGAAAAAGATTAAAAAAATAATTTTTGTAACTTGCTTTGGATGTTAAATTAACAAATATTTCACTTGTATATTCTATATAGATGTATTAGAATAAAAAGGACTTAATTGATAAGTCATATTAGATTAAATCATAAGGAGGATATGGTCATGGCATACGTAATTTCTGATGAATGTATAGCATGCGGCGCATGTGCACCAATATGTCCGGCAGACGCTATCAGCGAAGGAGACGGCAAATATGTAATCGATGCCGAAACTTGTTTAGATTGTGGTGCTTGCGAAGCAGAATGTCCAACAAGCGCTATTTCCGCTGAATAATCAGCAAGTCAAATACCTCGCAGCAGCGGAAACTTCCCCTCACCTACGTTTGGCGGAAAGTTTCGCCAAATGCAGGAGAAAAACATTTCTGCGTCTGGCTCATTGCTTGCGGAAACAAATAAAAGCACTGCATGTTATATCGATATTCGATACTACGTGCAGTGCTTTTATTTATCCTGTCGATCATTCATATTTAAAATAACTCGAACCATTTTCTTTTCCGTTTCATCCCCCGGTCCTTTGTGGCCGCCACCAGATGACGGTTTTTCTGGTGACAGCGTATGGTCTCATCCAGTTTGCGGTATCGTTCCTCTTCCCGTTCCTCCTGCTGCTGGATGCGTGAATCGAATTCCCGGACTACCAGATTTGCAAGTCGATTCTCCAGTTCTTCATTATTTTCCTGAAGCGTCCGTTTTACAATATTCTGAACAATTATTTCAAACTGATGCAGCTTGTCCTGTTTATTCTTTATATCTACCATAGTATCATCTTTTAATGTGATCTCAAACTGAGATGTTGGTTCCTCAAGGGGTTCCGGTTCATGTTCTTTCACAGTCTCCTGCTCTGCTGTCACATATTGATTCTCTAATGCTTCCTCCTCTGTGCTCTCCCCCCGGGATTCAGCATTTCTCTGGTTCAGCTTATCTTTCAGGCTGATAATATTGTCCAGATTCTTCATTTCTTTCTTTTGAAGCTCCGGTAATAATACCTTGATTGCTTTTAATTGAAAGCCCCTCTCCTTCAGTTCCTTGATATTCCGGAATATCCGAATATCTTCTTCGGTATAATATCTATGCCCCAGCTCGGTCCTTCTAATGGATAATTCCAATTCCTCTTCCCAATAGCGAAGCACATGCGTTTCCACATCAACCTTTTTGGCCGTATCGGAAATCATATACCTGATTTCATTCACATCTTCCCCTCCTTATTCATATTCCATATCATTCTAACATATTACCTTCAGAATTAATATGAAAAACGAACGCAAGTTCAGACATAAACCGCCACTCTAACCAAAACAGGCAAGTCCCACCCACCGCTTTCGCTTCGGCGGTTTCTCATTACCGTTTTCCAGTAAATTTTTACATATGCCTCTTCCGATATTACCAAGTCCAATAAAGCCTGCTTTCGCCATTCTGGCACCTCATTTTATATGCCTTTAAATTCCCATTCAGGATGTTCTGAAATGGGATGCCGGGCCGTTTCATAAGTTGCTGTAATGAGCGCATCAGGGTGCTCCTGTAATAATGTGACAGGATATTCCACATCAGGCTCTCCAAAAAGCGCTACTCTGAACGCAGTCTGTTTCCATGTTCCCGTGTCACTGAACAGACGTATTTTTTTTGCAGAAAAACATTCTTTTATCCCCAAGGTAACAGACATCGGCGGTACAAACTGATAAGCCGCTCCATAACTGCGCTGACCAAGGGTTATAATCGTATCCAGATTATTTTCCTGAATACGAATGCTGGATTTTCTCAGTTCCTCAAGCGTAATTTGAGAAAATGGATGGCGCTTTGCCTGGTTATAAGCAATATGTCCATCCTGTCCCCAGCCTCCATATGTAATATCGACAGGTTTTTCTGCAATTTTAGTCCTTATTTCTTCCATTGTTATTGGCTCCAGAAAATGCCTGTTCTCAGGCAATACCTCAAGCTCTTTTCTTACCGGTCCGTAAAAATGCTTTTGCATATAACTTTTAAAATTATATGGATCATTTTCACTCAGCAGACAGCCTTCCCAGTCGAGACATTCATCCATATGAAAGACTGTTACATGTTTCAAAGAGATGCTCTCCTCATTCAAAATTCTGGTAAACGGTTCATACCAGCAGTTGGGACCGCAGGGAATAATTGCCCGGTATTCCCTTTCTTCATCGGCTGCCAGTCTGATTTCATCCGCCAGTTCCCGGGCCATGATATTCCCCATTTCTTCCCTTGAACGAACGATCCGAAAAGGTACTTTTGTATCTTTGCTGCTTAAATCTTCTGCGGGAATCCTGCACCATTGAAACAGCTTCATTTTTTCAATCAATTTCAAACCTCCTTTCTTTTTAAAAAATTTTTAATTATCAATGTCCGTTATGCTTTTCTATAGAAGTTTTCGAATTTCCATTGTTATCGGATAACTTCTGGTCTCTCCCGGCTGTATATATTTCACCATTCTATTTAAATTGATAGAATCCGGAATACCACACCACGGTTCCACGCATATGCTTTCCTCTTTTTTATTAAAAACTACCAGCGTTTGATAAGCTTTATCTGTTGCGCATTTGACTTCATAACCTTCCTTTTTATCCCCGAATATAAATTCATTCTTATCCGGTAGACAATAGACATCGTCAAGATCTTTCACCATGTCTATTTCTTGCTGTATATTATCATCCCTATTATTTACATAGTCATAATGTACATTCATATGATGTTTTAAGTATGCATTGCTTCTCTTAGAAATACGGAAATAAGGATGCCATCCCAGATAATGCGGCATTTCTCCTCCTGAAAAATTCGTAATTTCCATCTGCATACCAAGAATGTTTCCTTTCACTTCATAAATCAGTTTTAACTGAAAATCATATGGATAATTTCTGGATTTTGCCGCCCGGTCATTCTCGGTCCATAAGATTATTCTGTTATTCTCATACTTTTCTACCGCAAAAGATTTATTTTT
>Ga0153952_1000183_pt1 | contig 19168 bp, 20 predicted proteins | sample TSNJ036MetaG_FD_104746 | JGI IMG/M metagenome (GOLD analysis project Ga0153952, IMG submission 104746) | Attine ant fungus gardens microbial communities from New Jersey, USA - TSNJ036 MetaG | ecosystem: Host-associated > Fungi > Mycelium > Unclassified | place: USA: New Jersey, Wharton State... | reverse complement strand
TGGTATTGTCTTTCGTAAATCCATAGAATGTCACTTCTTCTATGCCATAATCCAAAAGCTGCTGGTACAGCTGAAATCCCGGCTCGATTCCATGCCCATAGCCTTGCTGCTTCTCCATGTTATGGTCGACTGCCCAGCGCCGGTTTCCATCCGGTATGATACCGATATGTTTTGGTATTCTTTTGAAATGCTCTGCTTTATTTGCTCTTTTTGACAATTTTCTCGCCTCTTACGATTTGTTTTTATATTCATAGGATTGCCATTATTATGGTGTTTAATCCTTGCCAACAAATTATAATCGTCTTTTAAAGCAATCTGCCTGGAAGGGTTTTCCATACCGGATAAGAAAGCAAGCAGCGGTACCGGTTAAAACAACTGGATTTTGCTGTTTAATAAATATAGCTGCCCATCTTCTTATGGAATTCCGAATCGCTCGACTCGTTGCAGTCAATTCCCAGATCCAGCGACAGCTTTCTTGCAAGCACCTGTAAAGGTATGACATACTCCATCGTTGCAAAATATTTGTCGTTATAAAACGGATACACAAAAGCGGTCGGCGCAGTCTGCCTGTCATCCGAAGTGATCAAATAATTGTGAGCCTTTCGCTCCTGATCAAAATAATTCATCATCCACAACATCCGCTCATAATGTTTGCCCGGACTGCCAAGATATAACATATAAGTATCCTGGTCAATGGAGTGATATACACCATGCATAAACTCCTCCAACTCATAACCGGTCACACTGTAACGTACAGCCTCCAATATTTTCAAAGTTCCTTCCAGCATCGCACTCATACATTCCTCATAGCCGATGATAATCATACGCCGGCACTGCTTCAGCTCATCTGCATTGATTTTGTACCACTCCCATGCCTTTTCGGCAATATCCGGGATATGGTCGGATGTCGCCAACATCCGTGCAACATAATCATCTTTCACTGCTTCTGTAATTCTTCGTTTCTGCACAGCCAACTTCAGTCCGAACAGTGCAATGGTCGCAATTGAGCCAATAAAGCCCTTCGTTTTGGGTCCTGCATGCTCCTCACCGATTTCGATATAGACGGTACAGTCCGCGTGTTCTGTAAGTGGTCTGTTTTTTTCCGCCGTCATGGCAACCGTCATTAGCCCCTGCGCCCGGGCTTTGTCAAGAGCCGCAATCGTACTGGAACTCCTACCCGCATGAGAAATACCAATCACCAATGTCTGCTTTTCAAATACGGTCTCATTGTCTACAAACTCCATCGGGAACATATTGATGATTTGTATTTCCAACACTTCCTCAATCAGCTTTTTCGCTGATACGGATGCATGGTAGCTGGTTCCCGAGCCCAGAACATATATCTGATTTATCTGTTTTCCTTTCAGATATGTCAGAACATCCATAAAAATCTGCTCCTGATTCTCAACAATATGTCTCACCGCACCCGTGGACTCCAGTATGTACTCGTACATGTCCCAATCTCTATTTTCCATTCACTAACTCCTTTTTTTTCTTATTAATTTGCGGCCATGATTATTCTGAAGCAATGCCTCCAGGTGCTGCCCATACGCTCCCATTTCATGTGCAATCTCTTCTGCCGGCTTCATCTTCATCCGTATAAACACAAGCAAAAGCTCCCTTACCTCCGTTTCATTGTCCCACTCAATCCAATAATTCAGCTTCATAAAAGTCCTGGTAAAACAATTAAACTGAAGCCTGATAAAATCAGAATCAATTGCCCGGAGGAACTGTTCATCATCTCCTGCCTGCCGGACTGAATACAACTGCCGAAGTGCATAATCCGAAGCCCATTTCTTATATAAAATACTGACAATCAAACAAAGGATGACGATAACAATCAGATATCTATTCATCATATCTGGAAATGGCACGTACAAAGCGTTTGGCCGTGATATGCGGTCTGGTGATCGCATTGCCGACAACCACCGCATATGCTCCCATATAAAGACACTGGACAGCAATCTCCGGAGTTGTTACCTTGCCCTCCATAATCACCTTGGCATTGGTTCCCTGTACTGCTGCCACCACATCGCGGAGCAGATAAAAATCAGGCGCATCCTTAATCTCTGCTTTATCAAAATGACCGGCTTTTGTATAACCTGCCAGTGTTGGCGCCACAAAATCAGCTCCATAGGCAGCTGCCATCTTTGCGTCCTCAGCCGTGGCAATATCGGCGAAAATCAGTGCCTTGGGAATATGCTCCCGCACTTCCCGGATCGTCTCATACGACAATTTTCTGTCATCACGGTAATGATTCGTAGCTTGGACCGCAATAATCTCTGCACCGGCCTCCCAAACCGCCCGCGCTGCCTCCAGATGCGGAGTCAAATAAACATCCTTAACATTCCTGTCAATCTTCCACAATCCAATCACCGGTAAATCTACCTCCGCCTTGATGGCCCGAATATCCTCCGGGGAATTAGCTCGAATCCCGACCCCACCGGCCCATTTAGCACATTGAGCCATCATGGTCGTTACACCCGGCATGTAATGTGGCTCCGATGGTACCGCCTGACAGGAAACAATCAATCCGTCTTTCAACTGTTCCACAATCTGCTGTCTTTCCATATGCACTTCCTGCTTTCTGTATTAATTCAGTTTATAATAATCCAAGTGCTACTGCAATTACGCCGAATATCAGCAACGCAATCATAATTATGGTACCAGATATCTTCTTATTTAATGCCTTATAACACACAAATACCAATAACAGCGGCAGTAGTTTGGGGCATATTTGATCCACCATATCCTGTAGCACTACCTCCGCACCATTAATGCTGATGACCGTTGCCAGATTAAACTTAACCAGTGCAGGTATCATCGCACCGATAACCATCAGACCCATAATTCGGGCTGATTCCGTCAACTTCTGAAGGGTTCCGTCCTCCGAAATTCTGGTCAGGAAGGTGCTTCCACCTTCGTAACCTATTTTAAAGCCGTACCGTCTAACGATTTCTGATGGTATCACGTTAATCAGGAAGTAAAGAAGTGGCCCCAGTACATTTCCGGCAACTGCCAATGGCGCTCCGATACCCGCCCCGATCACACGGAAAGTCCCCCAGAAAAAGCTGTCGCCGATACCGGCCAGCGGTCCCATCAGTGCTGCCTTTACTGCTGTAATCGAAGAAGCATCATACTCTTTTGGTGCACTGGCATTCTGTTCTTCCATGGCACAGGATATCCCAATGATAAATGGACTCGGTGTCGTCGCACAGTTGAAGAATTCCAAATGCCGCTTTACTGCCGTTTTCATCTGTTCCGGATCATCCACATATAATTCACGAAGCGCCGGCATCATTGTCCAAGCATAACCGGTAGACATCTGTCGTTCATAATTAAAGCAGCCCAGTAACTGATAATGACGATTAAAAACTGTTTTTAATGTTTTCGCACCTATTTTCTTCTCCCCTGCCATTTTACAGTTCCTCACTTTCTTCCATATTCATCTGTGTACTGTTTCCTGCGAGCATGTAGTAAATTACTGCTGCCACAACACCAAAGACAGCTGCTCCAATTGTATTTACACCGAGAAATGCCGCCAACGCAAAACCCAGGAATAAAAATGCACCAAACCGTTTATCCCAAGTCATCTGAATCAGCATCGCTACCCCGAGAGCCGGAAGCAGATTACCGGATTGACCAAGTCCGCGCTGAACCATCTGCGGGATATGTTCGACAATTCTGGTTATCAAATCGGAACCAATCAAAAATCCCAAAAAGATCATGGAGAACTTAAACAGAAAATACAGTCCGCTTCCCATCCAGTTGGAGATTTCCACACCGCGATAATCCCCCCGCTCTGCACATGCATCCGCCCGGTGAGCAAAGGCTGTATTCAAAATGCAGACACCGATCGCACCCGCCTGTGCTAACAACGAAATTGGAATTGCCAATGCAAGAGTCGTCTCATAAGTTGCTCCGGTTTTAATTGCCAATGCCGTTGCCAATGCAGAACCAACCACCACATCCGGTGGTGTAGAGGTACCGATGCCGACCAGCCCCATCCACACCAATTCCAAAGAACCGCCAACCATCAGACCGGTGGTAAAGTCCCCCATAATCAACCCAACCACCGGTCCAATGATAATCGGGCGGTCCAGCATGTGTTGTCCGCCAATTCGTGATTCCAAATAAATAAGTGTTGAAACTAACGCAACTAAAAATCCCTGAACCATACCAATTCCTCCTATTTTGTAAAGATTTTTTCAATATCCTTAAATTCCATCCGCTCCCTTGTCGGTGTTACCTGAGCAAAAACCTTAACCCCTTGATCTGCCATCTTCTTAGCACAGGTAAATTCTCCCGGCGACATAAACACTTGTGGCAGTGTTGAAACATAAGTTTTCCCCTCTTTCTTATTGACACCGGCAGTTCCAACGTTCAGCTGTTTAAAGCCTCCGATTCGATCGTATATATACAGTGCATCTTCCACATTCTCCGTTACCAGAAAGATCTTCTTCTTATCATTGATTGGATTATTCAATGCCTTCACTGAATCATCCAGCGTCTTGATGATCAGATTAACGCCCGCCGGCTTCGCCATTTTCATCGTCATTGTTTTGAACGAATCATTTGCTGTTATATCATTGGCAACCAAAATCGTCTGTGGCTGCAGATATGATGTCCATGATACCGCTACCATTCCGTGTATCAGCCGATCATCGGCCCGAACCATGATGATCATCTATCATCCACCTTCCTCTCTTATTGCATCTCAAAGTGTCTCACCCTCATCTTCTGGCGTGAATGAGTTCATATAAACCATCTGCTCTCTGGCTTGTTGAATCAGTGCTTCGATTGTCTCGCCGGTAATATCATCGGGGATAAAAACCAGTGCCAGTAACAGCGCCAGATTAATCCCCGTAATCAGCTGATACTGATATTCCGGCATTAGTCTGGTCGCCACTTGATTGACACTGCCTCCCATAATATCGGTCAGTACAATCACGTTGTTTTTTTTCACTGTTTCCAGGCAGGTGCGAAACTCTTTTTCAAACTCAGGGCTTTCTACATATGCATTGATATACTGCACATTTTTAAGATCTGATTTGAAGAAGTTCACCACATCCGCAAAGCCGCCTGCCAGAGTTGCATGAGTCGCAATAATAAACTGATTCATTCTAGCCCTCCTCTTTGTATACATGCGCAAATGCTTTTCGGTTTGCTGGTCTGATGCTGGTATCAATGCCACAGGCAATGCAGTTTTTTGCCGCTATAATCTGGAACGGCAAGATAAATACCAGCGGACTCAAATCAATCGGGATATAAAAATCATAAAATAAATCTGTGACACTTATTTCCATCTGGCGATTTGTAAAAACAAAAACATGCTCCGTCACCTTATTCTCCCGAAAGAAACCGGTAAACAGTGATACCCGCTCAAACTCGACCTCATCAGAGGCCACCAGAAAGATATAATCCTGCTTACCAAATGCCATGTGTGGACCATGAATCATCTCTTCCAGTTCATAGGCATTCATCGGCTGTTTAAAAGTTTCATATAGTTTAAGCACCCCCTCCATGGCTGTGCCGGTGTTGACACCATATGATGCAATGATGCCGTGCTTCATCTCCAGCAATTCACACTGATGAACTTCATACCACTGTTCCGTCACGGCCAGTATCTCATCATACCGTTCCAGCATCTGTGTGGTTTCTTGCATTAGTTTTTCATAGTCTGCCTGTGTCAGCTTTCCCAGCGCTTTAGCAACCAAGACGGCTGTCAAAAATGCCTGCAGCACCGTAACCGTATACCCTCTTGTCTCAACCGGAATCAATTCCTTACCACATGTCAACTTCACAACCAAATCAACCTCATTAGTAATCAGACTATCCATATCTTCCGTCACCGCAACCGTATAGATACCGGCAGATCTGGCCTTTTTCATCGCATCGATGGTAGAAATACTGGTTCCTGACTGCGATATACCCAGCACCAGAAGCTCCGCTTGCTGACAGGCTCCGTTGATATTGATATAAGTATAATTCGTGAAACTGGTCGGGATTGACGCTTCTACTTCAACTTGCAAATACTTCTCAAAATAGTACTTTGCCGCCAACGATGCATGATAGCTTGTTCCCGAACCAAGTATGTACATTTTTTTGATATTGCATTCCTGAAACACCTTTACAAGTGGATCGCAATATACATTTCGCATATGAAAAGTTTCCAGCAATGCACGCCCCTGATCCCTGATATATTCCAGCATGGTAGGCTTTTCCAAAGAATCTTCCTCCTCTCCCTCAATTGTATATACATTTATACCATATCAATTAGTGAATTGCAAGTATTTTTTACAATTTGTATATATAAATATAACGAAATTTAAACCATGTCTACTTTTTATAAAAAACGGTTAATAATAGTTAAATTACCAGTAGTCAAATGAGAGAAAACAAGCTACAATAAAGGAAAAGAAGGGATAGGATTTTGTTATGCCAAAAACACCAAAGTATAGACAAATAGAAACATATATTAAACAAGAAATCGAGAGAAACCATTTAAAGATTGGGGATCAGATTATGACGGAGGAACAGCTATGCAAACAGTTTAACTTCTCCAGGATGACCATCAACAAGGCTCTGAATCATCTGAGTGAACTTGGCTATATTGAGCGAATTCCCGGAAAAGGCAGTTTCGTAACTGCCCCTCATATTCGAAAGTCAACTAATACCAGCACAAGCTTCACAGAGGATATGAAAAGCATCGGCCTGGTCGCTGGAGCAAAACTGCTTTCCTATGAGATACTTCATGGCCGGGATGTTCCGTCAATAGCCAAAAAACTGGAATTAGACGATGATGACCTGATCCATTACATTGTTCGTCTGAGGACTGGCAACAATACCCCGATTGCTATCAGCTATGCTTATATTTCCGCCCAAATAATCCCGGCCATCAATGTAGAATGTTTAAATAATTCTTTTTATGCCTACCTCGATTCACTTGGAATCAGTCGGTTCTGCCGCCTTATGGAACTGCGAGCCAGTCTTCCGACCGATGAACAGAAGAAACTGCTGGAAATCAACCACACTGCTCTACTCTGTATATCTCATATCACTTATACCAATCAAGGAGATCGTGAGATACCTTTTGAGTATATTGAAACTAATTATAATGGTGATATATATACATATATTGCCCAGAAATAAAAGCTCAGAAGTGCGGTCACCACCCGCCTAACGGGTGGTGACCGCACTTCTGAGGGTCAAGTTCTGTTTCTTATCGGCAAAGTGGGAAATACTGAATCAGACAGCAGCTCTAAAATCAGAATCAGATTTCTGGCAATATGAAATGGATCTTTCACCGGCAATGCAACCACCTTGTCCTGAGGGGTTCCGTCCTGTTTCAGTATTTGAATCCACTCCCGGATTTCCCGGTCTCTATTCGGAAACGTTCTGAACGTATAATGAAACACCTCTTCATGCCATCTCCAAAACTCTTCCCTGCCGGTTTTCTGATAGCACAGCAGTGTTGTGTATAATGCCTCGGAATGTACCCACCACAATTTATCACTCCAGCCATCAAGCACCTGCCGAATGACAGCTGTTTTCCTATCCTCTGCCGTGCAAACAGGTTCACTGCCGTTCGTGCAGCAATAATGAAAGATTCCTCCATATACGTTGTCCCAGCCAATTTCCAATGCACGCCTTGCAATATTGGAAATATCATCTGTCAACTCCGGCCGCTGCAGCAAATCAGCTGCATCCATCATAAACCACACATCTTCAATTGTATGCCCAGGATTTACATGCCGCCCCAGCAAACCATGAATAAACATGTTATCTGCTGAAATTACCTCATGAATCGTATATTCCGCATCTACAAAATGAGTCAGAATATCGTCTAAAAATTCCTGCATATTTTGTTTTAATTGGTGTGTATATGCCACATCCAGTTTCATTGCCGCATCATACATCTCTTTTGTAGCATTAGATAAAATCATAGGAATTCCATGGGCACGGTATTGCTTTGAAAGCGGATATGGAAGTGTGTGAAAATGATTATGCCGAACCCTTTCCAAAACCGACTCATATAAAAGCTTCCCAAATGCATAGGACTCACGGTCATCTGCTGTTGCTGCATAGCGTGCCATTCCCAGAATAACAAAGCAATCCGCATAAATGCTCATGTCCAAAGGACCATTTTCCTCTACATATTTGGGGGTTCCGTCTTCCGCCATTAAATAAACGCAGCGGTAATCTCCTTCCCCGAGCAAAGCATGGTTCATCAGAAAATCCCTGCCGCTTTTAGCCAGCCGAAGAAATTCCCGCTTCTGTTCCTCACTGAAAACCGACACTGTCATAGCCGCTAATCTGGCAAACAGCCATACAAACCGACCCTGACTCCATGTATATTTATCATGACTGACCAAGGTCGTTCCTTTATTGTCAAAGCAGTTAAAATATCCTCCATAAACTTTATCCTCGCACCGCGGCAGCCAAAATGAAAGGATATTATTGACCAGTTCATTTTCATAAAAGCCTGCTAATCGAAGCAGCTCATTCTCACTTATCAAATCGAGTCCTCCTGCCCAAATGTTCCATATACGGTCTTCCCCTGCACCATTACTGCCGAAATATGAATCTGCTCATCAAAACAAATCAAATTGGCCGCTTTCCCTGGCACAATACTGCCGATTCTGTCCGCCATCCCCACTACCTTAGCCGGTGTCAGAGTCATCATCCGCACACAGTCAGCCAGCGGGATCCCTGCCTCATGATACATAACCCGAACAAGCCTGTCGTCCGTAGCAATACTTCCTGCAAAAGCCGTACGGTCCGGCAGCTTTGCTACCTGATCTTCAATAATCACCCGCCGCCCGCTTTTCAAACTGCCAAGAATAGATTCTTTTACTTCCTGACCGGCACATCGCATGGAATCACAGGTAAGTACCGTCTTTTCCGCTCCCTTCAACCGATAAACCATTTGAAGAATCTCTATGGGGAGATGACATCCATCCGCAATTACTTCAACCGTTAAATCATCAATACAAAAAGCACTTTCAATCAATCCCGGATAGCGGAATCCGCCTTTCCTTACCATTCCTCCCATTCCTGAATACAGATGGGTGATGTGTGTAATGCCATTGTGGTACGCGGCCAAAACTTGTTTATACTCTGCGTTTGAATGTCCCATGGAAGGTATTATGCCATGTTTTATCAGGCATTTTATAAACTCTTCTGCTCCCGGCAATTCGGGGGCAAGCGTCCAGCGGCATATGGCACTTTCGCCATATAAAATAAGTTCCTTGTACTCCTCTTTATTGGGATTACGAATGTATTTTTCGTCAATTGCCCCTTTTTGCTCGACGTTTAAATATGGTCCTTCCATATGCAGACCAGGTAATTCCGGTCCGCCCTGTATCATCCGGCGAGCCGCTCTGAATGCATCAATGCTGGCCATAATCTCTTCTCTGCCGGCTGCCAGCGTCGTCGGCAGGATTGTGGTTGTGCCATGCCGCAGATGTGTTTTTGCCGCAGTAATCACCGCCTCTGCCGTACCATCCATAAAATCGCAGCCGCCGGCACCGTGACTATGTATTTCCACAAACCCAGGGGAGAGATATCGTTCCTGTAAATCCAGTACAATATCATCCCTGTTTACATCCGGTATTCCTGAATCAACCGCAGTGATGATGTCATTTTCTACCGTAACACATCCTTTCATGATACTGTCCGGATAGATAACATTGGCATTTACCAGATGAACTTTCATAGTCTGCTCCTTTTCTATAAGAGGTATTTGGCTGATTCCCGGTCAAGATATAGAATCGAATTTACATGTGTTGTCAGAATACTGGCCGGGCAGCCGGGTGCCACTGTGCCATTCAGCATGATCCGAACTGCTTCTGCTTTGCTGCTGCCCGGTACACTGCAAAACAGATACCGGGCAGCCATAAGTCCAGGTATTGTCACTGTAACAGCATGAGTCGGTACCTCTTCCAGCCTGTCAAAACAACCGTCATTTACCTGCTGCTGCCGACAGCGTTTATCCAGCCGGACGACTCTTGCCATCTCTGCATCATGAAAATCAACTTCCGGCGGATCGTTAAACGCCAAATGTCCATTTTCGCCCACACCCAGAAGACAAATATCAGCAGGGTGATGTCTCAGCAGATTGCTATAACGTTCTGCTTCTTTCTGTGGATTTCCGGCATTACCGTTGATGAGATTTAACGATTTCAGGGAAAGCTTGCAGAAAACAGTTCGCTTCAGATAGTTCCGAAATCCGGCCGGATGACCCGCATCTAAGCCCACATATTCATCCATATGGTATGCGTTAACACGGCTCCAATCAATATCTGGCGCTTTACAAAGTGTCTTTAGCGTTTCATTCTGTGAAGGTGCTGCCGCAAACATAACGTTAAGCTCGTCTTTTTCAAGAAGCATATTTTTAATACATTTCGCCGCGTCCTCTCCCGCCTGTATTCCCAAATCTGCCCGGGTTTCAAACACCATGACACGCAATTTATCTGCCATATAATCCATGATTATTCTCCTCGTCATATAGAAAGGTTTCCGCCCCACTGCTGAGTGCTGCCACACGACAATTTTCATATTTATTCAGCACCTCATCCACTGCCAGCTGCAGATGCGAAAGGGGGTAATACTTGCATCCACAGCACTCCATTTCCTCTTTTGTAACTCCTCCGCCAACAACGATCAATTCCCGGCGTCGGCGCATCTTTGACATACTGTTCCCGACGGCAATCGCCAGACGATCTCCTTCTATCTTATCACCGGCAATGCAAGCCCTGACAATATCGTCGCCGTCATCTCTTCCCATATATTCCGGATATTCAGCGTGCGGTCCGATGCCTTCATAATTGGGACTTATTAATATCATCGTCCCACCTCTGGCTCCCTTAAGTACCGGCTCGGCACCATACATCGCTTTCGGGGACTGCCAGAAATCCTGGTCAGCCGGATGAGAACTGACAATCACCACATCTGCTTTTTCTCTGATCATGCATCCAAGCACGGTCTTGCCGATCCGAACTCCGGCCCTGTGAGCCAGAACATAGTCTCCGGCAACCACTTTATATATTTTAAAATCTGGAGTTAATATAGTATTAATGATAAAATCAAGCCCAATCGTATCCACCCAGCGTTCCATCATCAAGCGGATCGGGGTGGTACTTTGTCCAAACATATTTTCATCAATCAGACTGGCTTTCAAATGAAAATATGCCACCGTGTCCTCACCTGCCACTCCGGGATACAGAATCTTGCCGCCGCCGCCCCATCCCATAACCGGATGCGGTACCAGATTGCCAATACCGATGCGGATATCTGCATCAATAATAACCCTGGTTGCCATGATGGGCGCGCCTTCCTCCGTATCCCCGACATAGACTAACCGCTCCGGGTCTTTAAATTCCGAGTTAATTACCTGATAGGTTTTATGTATTTCCGCACCAACACGTTCGCTCAGCTCATCCTCCGTCATATATCGATGACTTCCGAGTGCCGCCACAATTTTAATATTCTCTGTTCTTGCCCCGCACAATTCCAGTTTACGAAGCAGTACCGGCAAAATCTCAGCAATCGGAGTCGGTCTGGATCCATCATCGATGATTACCGCAATCTTTTTATCCGGGCTGATGATATCCTCTAAGGTCTTATCACCAAAAGGATATTCTATTGCATGCAGAATTTCACCCTGCGGATCCTCGGCTGCGTTTGCTGCCGGAGGATCAATCATACCGATAAAACACTGGTCGGGAACCTCCAACTCCACCTTCTCATTTCCGTATGGAAGAATGATTTTCATAAATGGTTTCCTCGCTTTTCTTTCAGACTCCGCTCAATCCTGTCCATTTGTTCTTTATATTTACTGTCTGTCAAAACGATTTTTTCCTCTTTTGCCGGAAACATAATGAAAGGTTTTCCCCACCCCAGTTTCCTTTTATATTTCGGACATAACGTGTAATGTACATGGGGAACTTCATCCCCATAAATTCCGTAGTTAATCTTATCTGCTCCAAACAATTCTTTAATGGTCTGTGCCAGTGCACATACATCATCCATGTAATCATCCCGATCTTTTTTTGGTATTTCATAAAGCTCACGGTAATGATCCTTAAACATAATTGTACAGCGTCCCGGAAGCGTCTGATCTTGACACAAGAATACGGTCGATACCTTTAAATCGCATATTTTGAATAGTAATTGCCGAAAACCCTCATCCTGTTCACAATAATAACATCCTGCTGCTTTTCCCATAGCTGTGCTCCTTTGCATTTATTTAATTGCTCCTGCTGTCTTATCTCCTGTAATATAGTTTCTGATGCAGAGAAATAATATCACCAGAGGAACTGTCGTATAAACTGCACCTGCCATTACATAGTGCCATGGAATCCCCACTGCCGGATTGTTCTTTAGGATCTCATACAGACTGACAATAATCGGTTTTTTGTCCATACTGGAGAGAAATGTAAATGCAAATAAAAACTCATTCCAAGTTCGGGTAAAGGCAAATATCACAGCAACTGCAATCCCGGTACTTGATACCGGGAGATAAATTTTTGTCATAACCTCCATCGAATTACAGCCGTCAATCCTGGCTGCCTCGACCACCTCTTTGGGTACGCCGTCAAAAGTAGACTTCAACATTAACACGATAAATGCCAGATTAAAGGTCGTATTCATAAGCACCAGACTGAATCTGGTATCAATCAATCCCATCTTATTAATCAACGAATAAAGCGGAATGATCACAATAACCGGGGCAAACATCTGGCTGACCAGTACTACATAATAGAACTGCTTCTTAAAATAGAAATCCAGATTGGAAAATGCATAGGCGGCAGGAATCGCTATTACCATAATCAGTACAATCGTGCCGCCGGTAACAATCAGACTGGATCGAAACCCACTGACGATATTCATCTTATGGAATACTTGAATATAATTTTCAAAAGCTATCACTTTGGGAATCCAGGTTACCGGCATCGTGAATACATCATTAGCTCTCTTCAGCGACACCGAAACCATGGCCGCCACCGGAAACAGCAGGATCACAATAATCAGTGCGAGCAGCAGGATAAAGACGGTTTTTCTCAGATATTTCATCACCTTATGTCTACTCATACCTGGTATCTTCCCCCTTTGAATTAATATAAACTACTGCAAATACAGAGAGAATCAAAAAACTGACTACGCTGATTGCTGCGGAATAGCCCCGGTTGTTGAATTGAAATGCATTCTGATAAATGAAATTCACCATAATTGATGATGAATTGGCCGGTCCACCCTGCGTCACCATATAAATTACATCGAACGTGTTAAATGCCCAGATTCCGATCAGCAGCCCCAGTGTCCTGAGCGATGAGGTAATCAGCGGAAAGGTAATGAAAAAAAACTGCTGCATACCGCTTGCTCCGTCAATTTTTGCCGCTTCATAAATATAAGTAGGAATCGAATACATGGTCGACAAAATATTAAGGGCACAAAACGGTGTCACCGCCCAGATGTTGACAATCATCACTGCAATGAGCGAGGTTCTGGTGTTTCCAAGAAAATCTCCCGGTCGATCCAAAATGTGTAGGTCCCTCAGAAATTGTATAATATGCCCGAACATCGGATTGTACATCAGCCGCCAAATCATGCAGGACACCGCTGCTGGCATTGCATATGGAATCAGCATAATTGCAGTCATGACTCTTTTACCAAGGAACTTACGATATAGCACCAGTGCCAGCCCCAGCCCCAAAAGCAGCTTAAAAAAAACGCCGACAACCACCCACACAAATGTATTCTGAAACATCCTCGGTGTATCCGGACTCGTAAATAAGCTGACAAAGTTGCCAAGTCCTACAAAAACCATGTCACCGTTAATTTTCCGTTCAAAAAATGACATGTAAAACACCTGTGTGATCGGATACAAAATAAATGTCACAAATATGATGAGCATTGGAAGAATATATATTAAATTAACTATTTTCTCTCGTCTTTCTCTTTTCGCTAATCCATTCATTCCCTGCTCTCCTCGTCTGTTATTTTGTCAATAATTCATCCACCTGTCGACCGGCTGTCTCCATTGCTTCCGCAGCAGACAACTCACCCATCACGGCTTTTGTGACTGCATCCGCCATATATTTCTGGACTTCCTCCCAGCATGTAATTGACGGCTTAAACTTCGTAATCGGTTCCATCTTGGAAAATGGCGCTACCATAACATTGGTCTCATCCGTAAACTGTGGAATGGCGGCAAAATAACTCTGCTGATTCGGTACCCATCCTGACTGGTTGACCACCTGACCCTGATACCCGGGAGTATGCCAGAACTCCAGCCATTTTGCAGCTGCTTCCTGATTGCCGGTATTAAAGATCAGATCCACGTCCATCACACCAAGGGAATACTTCTGTCCGTCCGGTCCGGCCAAAGGCTCGGTTATCACGGCCCAGCTGTAATCTTCGCCAGCTTCCGCCAGAGCTGCCAACCCCTGTGCATTGTGATAATAAGCGGCGGCAAGTTGAGTGGTAAAATTGTTCTGCGTGCTGTTAATATCTGCCTGTCCATAATCAGGCACTGCGTACTGCGCCATATCTGCATACATCTGTAAGGCTGCCACACCCTTTTCATTATTAAATCCATTGGCGGTCCCCGTCTCATCCATAACATTGGCACCATATGCCCACAAAATGGGAAGGAAACAATCCAAAGTGTTTTTCGGATGTCCGGCAACCATGGTATACGCATACTTTCCGGCAGACGGGTCGGTTAACTGCTCTGATATTTGCTTAAATTCTTCCCATGTCGTCGGTATTGTCGTAATGCCAACCTCCTCCAGGCGTACTTTATTGAATAGCATGCCCCTGATTGACATATAAGAAGGCATTGCCCACAGCTCATCACCAACAGAACAAACTTCCAGGGCGGAAGCGGAAAAATCATTGTACAGGTCTTCACTAATCAGGTCATCAATGGCAACCGTATATCCGGCTTCCTTAAACTGCTGTGTCCATGACGAAAATCCATACATACAATCCGGCATGTTGCCGCCTTCTGCCAAGGTCAGAATTTTCTGATAGGCATCACTGTAGGCCCAGCTTTCCAGCTTTACTTCAATACCGGTTTCCGCTTTGAACTCTTCTGCTGCCTGCTTCAAAAACCCCATCCCGGTATCTCCCAACGTAACGTACGTTATGCTGACTGTCTCTTTGGCCGCCACCGTCCCCGGGTCTGCGGTGCTGTTTGTCCCTGCACTGGTTTCAGCATTGGCTGCCGGCACCGTCTCCGCCGATTTGGATGAGCATCCGCCGATTCCTGCTAGTATTACAAAAGCTAACAATACTGACAAAAACTTTTTAAATTGTTTCATTTGCTGTTCCCTCCCATGTTTTTTATGATTTAATTATATAATCTGTAGTTGTTTTTGTATTTATCATAATTGTAATTATTTTTTAAATTATTTTTAGTTTAAAATCATTTATTGTTCGAAATATACATATTTTTTTGTTGATAAACTTATTTATTTGAAAAATTTGACGATAAATGATATAATCATCATATGAATTTTATCAGGAGGAATGTATCATGTCAGTTCAACGAAAACGTCTGTCCGAACAAGTTGCTGAGCAGCTGAAAGAGATGATTATCAGCAAGCAATATCTGCCGAATGAAAAGCTTCCTATCGAAAGCGAGCTGGGACAAATCTTCGGAGTAAGCAGGATCACCATACGTGAAGCAGTTCGCCAGCTTGATATTATGGGTATCCTGGATGTCCGTCAAGGTGCCGGTACCTTTGTGAAAGAGATTACCCCCACTACCTATATCAAAGCGCTGTTGCCCATGCTGTCCATGGATAACAACAGCCTGAAAGACATTTTCGAAATACGCCAGATTATTGAATGCAAATCTGCAGAGCTTGCAGCTATCAATGCCACCGCGGAGGATTTGGCCAATGTGCATATACCTCTCAGTCAAATGGCTGCCGCCGTGCAGGCTGGTAAACTGAAGCACTACAATGAACTGGATGTCCGGTTTCATTATGAAGTGGTCAAATGTACACACAACCAGGTTCTTATCACGATCCAGGAACTTTTAAGTGATCTGGTGGAAGGTTCTGTCAGCATGGGAATTACACCACTTAATGCACTGGAACATTCTCTCCTTTACCATCAAAAAATTTATGAGGCAATCCAAAAGCATAACCGTGTCAGTGCCGCCGGACTGATGAATGCCCATATTGAAGGCGGTTTTATCTATGCAAAAAACATTTTAAAGCAGACCATAGAAAGGACAGGCCATGATTCATGATATCCGTATTCAGGAGTGTGAATTTATTAAAAGTCCATATATACCGCTGAACTCTGTGCGGAGCTTTCACCTGTTTTATATTTTTTATGGGGATGGCATTCTTATTATCGACAGCTCCAGTTATGCCTGTCATACCGGCGAGCTGTTTCTGTTTCCGTCTGTAGAAATAGCTATCCCCCAAAATGAGACACCTTCTCCTTTGACGATTTTTCATATATCATTTACGGCTAATTCTCCGAATATTATTCTGGAATTGGAAAATCTCCCCTCTCGGCTGCCGCCAGAAGCCCGGTTTCGGAATCTGATTATGGAAATGCTTCATGAATATACATTGAAGCAACAGCTTTACAGAGATGTGTGCTCTTTTTACCTGCAGCAGTTACTTTTTCCATGCATTGTAACGGCAAAAAGAGGAAAAGAGACTCCTTCACTTCATGCCTTTGTAAATTCTCCCGATGATATTCTAACTCTTGCCTGTGATTATATTGAGCAGAACCTGACGCAAGATTTATCCAGTGTGGCGCTCTGTAATATTACTCACCTGAATCAAAGGCAACTGAATCATTTGTTTAAGTCATTTTATCAGCTGTCAAGTATGGAGTATGTTTGTCTGCGCAGACTTGCCAAAGCAAAAGAGCTGTTGCTCTTCTCTAATTATTCTGTCACGCAAATTGCAGAATATTCCGGTTTTAAATCTGTGCACTACTTTAGTTCGTTTTTCAAGAAAAAAGAAGGGATTACTCCCAGTGAATATAAAAAAAGGCTCAACTAACAACCCCCATTTCAAATGGGGGTTTAGTTTTGCCCCCTCTGGGGTATTTTGATTTCACGTTGACGGCTGCAGATGGCGGCATTCACAGTGCCAATTGTCTTGGCGGAATGGCGACCGGAAGCTGCCTGGTATTCGGACATCTTACTTTCGCTTCTCTACACCCCAAACAACTTCCCCACATCCACATCTGCCATCACACGCTCGGTTTTCTTGTCCGCATTCTTAAGCATACTCTTCATCTTCTCTTCCACCGACTTCTTAAGCAGCTGCTCCACATCGATTTCTCGAAGGGTAAAGAACAAAACCGGGTCCTCATCAAATCTGGCGCCAATTCCATACAGCACTGCCGCCACATGCTTACACATATACGCCCCGTCCGGACAAGAACAGGAAAAATCAATCTCTTTAGGTGAGGGAAACAAACCCTTTCCCTTTAAAGAAAAAATCCCCTCCAGTTCTTTGGGAAATTTCCCCTCCGTCAATTCCTCAATGCTTCCAATCTTATTACCACAAGCCTTCACAATACTGTCCCATTTACCTGTTTCTAACGGTTCGATCTTTACCGTAACAGAATAAGGTTTTGATCCGGAACCGGAAACTAAAGCCTTAACCGTACCTTTTTCGATCTGCAGATCAAATACAAACCCATTCTTCACATAGCTTCTTCCCCGGGCAATACGGTTGGAATAATCGGCATAACTCTCTAAATTCTTATTCCAGGCCATTCCCCACCATGTTTTTGCAATTTTACTGCCCTGAATCACAATTGGGTTGAGATTACTGTTCTTTTTCTTAAGTTTTGTAAGCTGTTTTGCTGCTTTTTCTTTTTTTTCAGCAACTGACACATATCTTGGATATCCCCACATAAGCTTCTCCTTGCCTAAAACAACTGAAACATCGACATCAGTTCCTCATTACCCAGTTCCGTAATCCAGCTTTCTCCGGACTGTGCAATGATATCATCCGAAAGCTTCTGTTTCTCCCCAATCATGGCATCAATCTTTTCTTCAATCGTACCGCGGGTAATAAATTTATGAACCATCACATTTTTTTTCTGTCCAATCCGGAATGCCCGGTCTGTCGCCTGATTTTCAACCGCCGGATTCCACCACCGGTCAAAATGAATCACATGATTGGCCGAAGTCAGGTTCAATCCTACACCGCCAGCCTTTAAAGACAATACCATAAAAGGAATATATTCTTCACCGCAAAACTGCTCCACCAGTTCCCCCCGGCGCTTCACCGGAGTCCCGCCATGAAGGATCAGACCCTTTCGTTTAAATATGGTTTCCAGATAATCCGCCAGCGGTTCTGTCATCTCTTTAAATTGAGTAAAGACCAGAACCCGTTCCCGCTTTTCATAGATCGTCTCGCAGATCTCTTTCAACTTCTCAAACTTACCACTGTGGGAATAATCAAATTCTCCTTTCCCCAAGTACTGATCCGGATGATTGCAGATTTGCTTGAATTTCATAATACTGGCGAGAACCAGTCCCTTTCTGCCGATTCCCTCAGCCTCTTTAAGACTTTGCTCTAATTCATTCACAAACTTCTTATACAGAACCACCTGTTTTTTTGTTAATGTAGTATATGCATTGACCTCCACCTTGTCCGGCAGGTCGGAGATAATACTTTTATCGGTTTTAAGCCGCCTTAAGATAAATGGACTAACTGCCTTTCGCAGCCGGGAATAATCCTCCAGTTCCTTAACCATACCGGTGAATTCCTTAGCGGTTCCCAGAAAGCCGCGGTTTAAAAAATCAAAAATGGACCATAAATCCCCCAACTTATTTTCAATCGGCGTTCCCGTCATCGCGATCCGGGCTGCGGCCTGTAATTGCTTGATGCTTTTTGTTTGTTTGGTCCCCGGATTCTTAATGGCCTGCGCCTCATCCAAAATCAAAAGGTCCCATTTGAATTCCATCAATTTTTCCAACCGCACCACCATACCATAGGTGGTAATATAAAGATCCGTATCCTCCTGATTCTCCGGATCAAACCCCTCACCCAAACCGGTATGCAGCAGCTTATATTGAAGCTGAGGGGCAAATTTTTCGATCTCCTGCTGCCAGTTCCCGATCAGGGAAGCCGGAATCACCAGTAGTGACCTGGTTTTTTTCTGTTCACGC
>Ga0153952_1000181_pt1 | contig 19292 bp, 36 predicted proteins | sample TSNJ036MetaG_FD_104746 | JGI IMG/M metagenome (GOLD analysis project Ga0153952, IMG submission 104746) | Attine ant fungus gardens microbial communities from New Jersey, USA - TSNJ036 MetaG | ecosystem: Host-associated > Fungi > Mycelium > Unclassified | place: USA: New Jersey, Wharton State... | reverse complement strand
GCGCCGGCAAAAGCTCGGCGCAATTGGCAACAAGCCGCGGACTGGCGTCCTGGAAAAGAATTTCATCCACGAAGCCTTTTTCTTTTGCTTCCTCTGCGGTCAGCCATGTTTCCTTGTCCATCAGGGATAACAGCTCCTCCTGCGACAGTCCTGTTTTTAACCGGTACGCGGCTGCAGCCGATTTATTGGCTTTTTGCAGTCTCTCGCTTCCCTTGTCCATAGCGTGGTAATCGCCCCAGGCTTCTGATGCAACGTTGTGGATCATTATTTCCCCGACAGGGCTAATCCTCACGGTATCGCCTGCCATAGCTGCCACACTTGCGGCACTATACGCTTTGATAATATCCACGGTTACGTGCCCTTGATAATCCATGAGCGCCGTATATATCTCATTGCCGCAGTCAAGCAGCCCGCCTCCCGAGTTGACAATAACCGTTATATCCTCTTCCCCGTCCAGCGCGCTTAATACATCGTTTGGACACGTCGAGTCTATCTCAAATAAATCATATATCCATTTCTCGTCATTTGAGATCATAGGACCTTTGATGTGTATTGTCGTCATTCTTCCTCACCTCCTTTCTCCACAGCCTCGTAATTCTTTGTTCTCACATACACGTCGCCGCCTTCCCTCGGCTCATAACCCAACTCAGCACGGATTTCATTTGTGTTGAATGTGCTGCTGGATATCAGTTTGTCGATGCTTTCCGCTATCTCGAATATATCCGGGCGGTTTGCGCCGACCACTTTAACCCTTTGGCCCTCTGTGTACGCCCGCTGGTCAATGGTCTTTGCATTTAACTCGTCAACGATTTTCTTAAGCAGGAACGTAAGACAATACTTGTTAAATGCCTGGATGTTGTCCTTAAGTTCAGCACGGCCCCCGTGCAGCAGGGCGGTGGGAATACCCAGGACATCTGCCAGCCAATCCGTTAAGATGTTCGGCACCTTTGCCGCATCGTCAACTTTTAAGTTTGATGTTCCTGTTGTATTTGAGTGCTCTTTGTATTCAAATCCTTTTGTCAACGGAGCAAGGGCAATTGACTTGCTGTTAAATGCGGTAAACAGCTTGTCAATATATCCTTGCAATAATCCTATATTCTTCGGGTCCGCATTCCCCTCAATTGATACTGTACCGCGGATCTGGTTGTTCCGTTTGGCCGCCTCTAGTAAGCGGTTGTAAAGTTCACTGTAGTCTGCAAATAGCCCGCGCGTAAAGGATTCCATCTTCTGATTCCCGTACTGAAAATAAAGGACGTCCCCCATCGAAAAAGTACGCGTAAAAGTAAAATCCTTGACGGAGACATTCAGGAAGGAGTCCTCATACAGCGCATACTCATTCCGCGTCCAGCTGTCTGCGATCAGCAAGTCGTCCGAGTCGCTCAAAACGACGAGAGCTTCATTATGCACAATCATTTGATATACAACCTTCTCCCAAAACTGCGCGGCGCTCATGTTTTTATTGGGCCGAACATTGAGCTTGTAATCCCACCGTGGGTCATCTGTCAAAAACACCGATTGCCCGGCAGCGCGTGCGATAAAATTTGCACATGTATCAAGAGCCATTCGCTTAAGGTACAGTTCCTGTGCGTCATTGGCTATCTCTTCGATGTCGTAGCTGATTGCCATTTCTGCAAGCTCTTTGTTTCGCCTGAGCAAATCTAGCAAGTTTAATTTTCCCAATCTTTTATCGCCTCCTTAAAAATCAATATTCTGCAGCGCATTCAGTGCTTCTCCTATGTCAAATTCATCAATCATATCCCTCTTGTACAGCGCTGCTATAAATGCGTGGAATCCATCCGTCTTTCTGCGTACTGGTTCTTTCTTCAGGTATGTTCGGTTTCCTCGTGGATCCTCCTTGACGTAAGTATTATTCGTATACCAACGCATCATTGGATCGTCGCCGAAAATAAAGTGTTCATGCGCAAACCCATCTTCAATAATAGGGGCAATCTTCGCCTGTACGCCTGCGGGGTTTCGGATAAACTCAGTCTCAAAGCCCTCGTCTTCCAATAACGGTTTCAGTAGATCCATCCGGAAACTGTCAGCGGCTACAAGTTCAATTTCGTATGTCTCTCTTTTGTCCACCAACCACTTTACAAGATGTCTTGGATCTATCGACGGTTCGTCCACTATTGTTGCGAGTTCTTGTCCGGCCCATTCCCGGATCGGTGCCTTTGGTTTAAAAGCATCCAGAAAACCTCTTCTCACAAAAGAGTGCTGCATCCAGACGATTTTTCCGTTTACTTTAAACAGCAGGCCCACCGAGGCAAAATCACGGATGCTTGCATAGTCAAATCCCGCCACGCAATTCCGGCCGCTCAGGTCAGGAATCGGCCGGTTCGTTGCAAGTACCTGTTCCCAGGGTGCAACATCCCGCTCACCGTCGCCTTCGGTAAAATTCATTCTCTTAATGACAAATTCCTGACGTCCGCTTGGGCTTTCTTCAAGGTCCAGGTAATCTTCCATGACCTCCGAAAAAACTTGTTCGGCATACTCCGTTTTCTCGTTAAACATCGGATTCGCTTTTGCCCAGAAAACGGGATCCTCCATTTCGCCGATATTATCCAGTTTGCAGATAAACGGGAAATATCCGATCCGATCAGTCTTGCCCTCCAGTATCTTAGCTGCCCGCTCCAGTTGCTTGTCATAAAATCCTTCGCGGACATACCCATTTGTGCCGAAGTAAAATGTTCGGGGGTTTTTTACCTTTCCAAGTCCTGAACGCTGTACCTTCACGGCTTTATCATCCTCGAACTGGTGTATCTCATCAAAAAACAGACAGCCGTCTCTTGCGCTGTCCATCGTTTTGGGGTTGTTGGTACGATATTTGAATACTGAATTCGTCTTGATCCCTGTTATAGTCTTCTTCTTTGCGTCGTAGTGTTTTTCTAATCTCTTTGTCTGGATCGTCGTGCAGGACTCATCGAATGAAACCTTCGATTGATCCTCTGAGTTTGCCGTGATGGTTACGTTGTATCCCTTGATTCCGTGCAGTTCTGAGATGAAAAAAGAACCCAGCGTTGACATCCATCCATTTTTACCGCCACCACGCCCAAGAGTGATTAGAAATTCTCTAAAAACAACCCTATTATTTCTTTTCCAGTACAGAAAGATAAAAGACGAGATGAACTTCTGATACAGGGCCAACGGGAAGAATTGCTTCTCCGCAAACCTGATATAGTTATCGGTCATGTCAGTGTCAAAATAAATATCGTCCCTGGTCAGGATTTCTTTTTCAAGATACTCCACTAGTTGCAGCTGTTCTTTGTTTGCTATGTAGGTGCCGTTTTTTATGGCCCTCTTAAATTCGTCAAAGTATTTGTTGCTGATCAAACAAGATCACTTCCATCCGGCGGATCTTCACCTGTCCCAAAGCCGAAGCTCTTTTCGATCGCAAGCAGCTGCATATTTATTTTATTCTTCTCCTGTATCGCCGGATTGGCTTTAATAAATTGCTGGCTTCCGTTTTGGGTAGTCACGATAGGCCCCTTCTCTTCTACGTACTTTTCCAAGTCGTAAAATGTTGCAACCAGGCTAAGGTAGCGGGCAACCTTTTCCCTTTGCACCTGGCTGTCCTTATCTATCCTGCCCGCCAATTCTTTTTCCAGCTTTTTTAAATTGTACTTCACTACCCTCCCCCCCTTCACGCGAAAAGGTCATCCATCCTCGGAGTTGCCCCCATCCATCGGTTCCCACCAAAATATAAAATGCCGATAGGTTTGACCCCGGGGGGTGTCAGTCCCACCGTTCGTCCGTCCACTTTGTTAGCTTTGGGTTGTTGGCTCTATATTTGGCTCGTCTGTGGCGCTTGTTGTGGCAATCCTTGCAGAGTGTTCTTAAATTATTATCATCCAGCGCAAGCTCCGGATACTCGGCCAGCTCCTTGATGTGGTCAACCTCAAGAGTAGATATATCGGCAACCGTCACGCGTCCCTCTGCCTTGCACCACTGGCACTCGTAATGGTCACGCGCTAGTATCTCCTGCCGCTTTGTCCTCCAGTCTCCGGAGTTATAAAACGCCGCTCTTGTCTCTTTACTTGTAGTATCGATTTCCATCCAGCGCCCCCCATATGCAAAAGCACCCGGCCAACCCGGATGCTCCCGTCTAAAAATAATTCATAAAATTGCTTGACTAGCACAACAATATGTGCTATGCTTGTATTATCAAAAAGAAAGGAGGAAATGCCAATGGGAAAGAACAAGAAGACTCGGAAGCGAAAAGACCCCTTCAACTTAATTATCCAAGCGATACTAGCATTATCTGCTTTGATAACGGCTATAGCCAAGTTGATAGAGGTCTTAGAGTAAGCCGAGGGGGAGAGAAATCTCCCCTCCCTCTTCTTGATTTTACCACACCGGCATAAAAAAGTAAAATGAAAAAAGATAACATTTACCTGCTGTTTTTTCTCGTCACCCTGTTTATTGTATTTTCCTTCGGATGGGATATGTATTCCTGTATCCTGGTCATTTGTTCCTCTCTCTTATTGCTAACGGCCATCATTCCGAAGATTTGGAGGCATTACCATGAATCTAAAAAGCATCCGAAAAAGTAAAGGCCTATCCGTCCCGGATCTGGTAGAAATCAGCGGTGTATCCCGGCGCACCATCCAAGAAGTAGAAAACCGGGACGACTGCCGCGTATCCACCGCCATCAAGTTAGCGGATGCCCTCGGCGTCACGCTGGACGAGCTTTGCAGAGATTAGACGGCTTCGGCTGTCTAATCTCTTTTTTGCCTGATCCTTTGTCAGCGACAAGCCCCACACACCTCCTCACAATAAAAACAAGGAGACCTGCCATAGCAGGAACCCCTTATAAAAATATTCAACTTATTCCATTTCTCGCTTGAGTATCACAATATAGCCACACGTACCGTATGCACTCGTTTGGAGTGCCATCTGAACGAATTCCCACCCCTCTTCTGCAAGGTCACACACATGATTTTCTATTTCGTACACTTGAGTCCTTTCCCCGAAGTTCATCATCTTATAATCCCACATACTCGCTACCTCCAAACATTTTCCTATATCCTAACATAAAAATTGCAAGAACGAAAGAGACGCCGAAACGTCTCTTAGATTTATTTGGTTTTTGCACGCGAAATCATTTGGTTGCGCCGAGGAACCTGAACAATAATTGAATTACTCTTATTTTTAACACCTATTGATCGGGTCATGTGGTTATTAAACCGCTTTGCAGATTTATGATTTTCGACTAATGGCAGAGGCAATTCTTTAAGCCTAAGAGGCGACATTTTTCGCATTTTATTATAGCGCTCTCGCTCTGCCGTAATAATATTATAAATAGGTTCTACCTTCCAGATTTCAATCAGGTCTTTCAGTCTGATTTTTCCTATGTACTTACCGTTCCTGGTATCATAATATTTTCCGGTATATAAATCTAGTTTCCACGGTTTGCCAATTGCGTGCATATGCGGGCATGATGGATTATTTATATCCGGATCTAATTTATGTATTTCCCACTTCGTTCCAGCTTTTTTAAAAGGGGTTGATAGATTTATTGAGCCCCTCGAAAGTAACTTTCCCATAATGCCATTATTCTTCACCATCGGGCACCCTCCTCCTATATCAAGCATACTACAGCCACCGGCTTGAGTCAAACAGAAAAGACCACCCGAACGCAATCTGATGGCCTTATCCTAAGTGCACCGGAGTACGTTCCAAGTATGAGCACCCCAGGGGCTTTTAATACTTTTTATTTATCTTTTCCCATAACTGCACAAGTTGCTGATTCTGCTCTTCAAGGCGCTCTGTATAGCTTTTGTAACAGTGAATCAGTATGCCGCTCAGTGCAATATCAACTGCCGCGCATATTATAAAAATAATAGTAATGATATATGCCACTATATCCCCCCTAAACTTATTCAACTTCTGCAAGGTCTTTTAAATTATCCATGTTTTCAAACACTATTGCGCGTTTCGATAAGTACCCCTCTTTTTCGACCATTTTGTTATCTTCTTCAACTTGATATGCTATTTTAAAGTAGTAGGGCGCGTCTTCTAAAATTATAATGTTTGCATTTTGCGGTAAAACGTCAACAGTATTTGAGGTTAACTTCGGATCTGCTCTGACTATATTTGTCATGTTTTTAGTCGTTCCAATGTTTTTAGTCGTTTCAGTCAACTTATTATTTAACTGAGGTAGAATAAAAGAAGTTAATATTACAGAAATAATAATAAATGCTATATAGTGTTTATTTTTAAATTTTTCTACCCTGTTTTTAAATCTTTCATTTATATTGTAATTAGGATTATCGGCATTAGCAAAAATATCGCTGACGATTTCAATAACAATCTCTTGTTCTTCTTGGCTCACTTCCTCGTAATCTGAAAATTCTTCGCCAATATCGTCAAGCATACTGGTATCAATCTGAGCCAACATAAAACTTGTAACAGCTTTGTATAATTCTGAAATACCCGATATTCTTGTCGCCCTTCGCATGGAGTCACTTGCCAATGAAATTAGTAATGGTGCGTGGGCATGATGTATTTGAGATATATCAGTTATTTGTTTCATTTTCTCAAATACAAGCTCTAAGGATTTATTTATGGTCTTTTCATATGCAGCCGTAATAGCCGCCGTAGCCTGCATACTCTGAAGGTTTACAAAATCCACTGTTCGAGCCTGCATGGCAATAGATGCTCTTATGCTGCTCATAACTCGCTCATTAGCTTCGTTTTTTCTTGTCAGCAATTCTAACAACCTTCTATTATCTTCGTCCTTCATACCCCAAGTCCTCCCACAGACATTTTCTTCCATTCTATTACATTTATCGCCATATTTCAAGCAAAATGTAGTTTCTGGGAAAATCATCTGTAGGATATTTTAATTATAGAACATGCGTTCTTAATTGTCAATCTCTTTTTGCAACAAAACGCCCTGTACTGCAAGGCGCTCTGTATGTCGGGGAGGATACTCGGCAAGCTCTACACTTACCTATCTTCCATTATACCTGTGCTTTCTGTGCTTTGTGTGCGTTTTGCAAATAATCGTCAATTTTTCTGCTTATCCGGCTGCGATCAAGGTGCAGCTTCCGACCGATCTTCCCCTGGCTCATTCCATCAATGTAGCGGTACGTGAAGATCAGCTGCAATGTACTGTCCTCTATGCCGGCAATAAATTCCTGGACTACAAGTCGCTTCTCCTCTGCTGCTACCTTCTTCTTTCCCAGCCTTATTTTTAGATTCTCAATCCGCTGCCGTTTCTCTTCGTCGGTACGGATGTTATAGCCCGAAACATGAAAAGCCATCGGCTGGTACGGAAAATCCGGGTTACTCCCTTTTACGACCCCAAACTCATACTTAGCAGCTTGGGCCTCTAGCTTCTGAATCTGGTCTTCCAGCGACATGATCTGATCCCCAAGCCGCTTATAGTCTTCCAGCGTTTTTTTATCCAACGGACTCTCCCTCCTCTAATAATTTATCCACAAACATTTCTCCTTCGCTAAATTCTAATTTAGTGAATCAAATCTAACTCCATCTGCTGCGGTTCCGGCACCCATTCATTTTCCCACGCCACACCTATATAATCCAGTACTCGCCCCCAACCATATTTCACCCCGGTTTTGGGGTCTGTGCAGCACTCATACATCCAGAATTTCCATTCTTTCGGATTTCTTTCCCGTAACCTATCAAAACGGTGAGGACGTTTTTCCAGATGTATTCCAAAGCCGCACATATTGCAGCCGGTCCTTTGCGCTCCGGTGGTGCACAGAGTTCCATCGGAGCGCCGCTCAATCGTCCCGTAAATTTCTGGAACCGGTGCTTTTAAATCAATCGCCAGCTGCAATAAGTCCTGTCTGAGAAATGGGGCAAATGGCGCACTCCTTATAACACTCTTGCCGTAATAATTACAGCCATGATCAATAAGTGCCTCTTCTCTCTGGCCTCCCTCGCTAGCCATCAAACCCAAATAAGGCTTGCTGTTATGTTCTTTCGCCCATTTGTCGCAAGGATCTTCTTTCAGGTGCTTGCAGCACTTATTGGATACCAAAAACGGAGCCTGTTTGTAGCTGGTTCCATAGGTTTCATTCTCCATACCACCAAAGAGATTCAACCATTTTTGAGGCAATTGCATTCTACTGTTTTTTGTGAAGTGCCCCTGCGCTCCGCACTCACCAGTCATGATTGCATTTCGTACAGTCTTATTCCTTTCGGTGGAATGCTGTAAAGTATCAATCCGCCCGGCAATTTTTTTTGACAACACGGGAAATCCGTCTTCATTCAAGACCTTTACTTTTGATTTCCCTGGAGTCACAGTGATAATTCCCAGTTCCTGGTGCACTCTCCGTATGCTCTGGTCTTCTAGTACCGAAACGGATATTGCTGGTATATCGATACCAATTTTGCGAAGAAACAAACATAATACGATGCTGTCCAATCCTCCTACGCTTACATGACAATTCAGTCCCCGCTGGTCTAATTCCTCCTTGAATTCAATCGCCCTGAGTTCCGCTCTCTTTACTTTCACCTCATAAGGCAGGTTCTGCATTGCGGTAAATCTCGCTTTTTTCTCTTTCTTTTGCTGTTTCCATTCCTCAGTTGACAATTCTCTTTTTTCCATTTTTTTGAAAGGAGCCAGGATATCCTGTTACGGTGGCCACCGCTCCGGTCCCCCTTCTTTTTCTGTTGTCCTATTTGATTTTCGAGCTCCTGCCCTTTATCCTTCTAACTGCAGCGTCCCACTCTAGGCAGAATTCCTCCTGCCATTCGTAGATAATAGCACTTTTCTTTCCCTCTGTACGAAGCTGTCTGGCGTGGTTACTCACTGTGCCGACATATATATTAAGTCGCTCTGCTATTTTACGATGTGTAAGTCCTGCCTCTAACATTTTAACCATGCGATCCTTTATTTCTGAATCTAACTTATGACCTCTTGGCATTTATTTCACCTCACATATGCTTGCCGCTTCCAGTCTATTTTTGTCCTATCCATTGTATTCTCGCCGTTTCTTTACTCAAGTTCCAAATTTTCCAATAGACGTAGTAGCTCCGCTGTGTATTCTTGTGGGTCGATTAGGCATGCCGCTAATATGCAGACATTATTCTTCCAATACACGACTGATGAAGAATCCTTCCATGCAACCGGCCCAATTGGCTGTTCTTCTACTTCGGTGTCCATTTCTCTTATGCTTATCATTTCTGTGATGGAGTTACTAATCATCTTTGTGTCATTTGTTCCGGGATGTTGCAGTATCCGGGAATATCCACGCCCATACTTTACCGCTACCCCGGTTACTTTGTACGGCTTATCTGCTTCATCAGCCTTCCGGAGCAGGCCCCAGCGGTCTATTTCCGGGATTTCATACTGATTACCCCCATCCGTGCTTATAAAGACCTCTCCTTTTGCTGGTAAGTCTCTGGTGAGTTCGATGATTGAGGCAATGGCTTTTTTGCTCATGGCGCTCTCATCCAGCCAGATAATCCAATATCCACCTGATAGCAGGATCCCGTCCTCGTCTCTTCCTACTGTCAGACCTGCGCCATCATAGGCGCTTTTTAAAAGTTTTTTAAAATTGCTCTGTTTGATGAACATTTTTCATCCTCCTGCCTCTATAGGTAATTCTTTCCGATCAGCTTTATAAATTCTTCTCGCGTGCGTGTCTTCTCAAAGGCTCGCTGCCCCTCCTGCCGGAGCAGCTCCATGTTCCCCGCATTGCTATGTACATTTTCCGGCCCCTCGAAATGGTGCGACAGGCACAGGTAAACCTTCAGGCCGTTCGCTTCAGATATTGGCCGGTTTGCAAGACCGCCAAAAATGTGATGCTCGTGAAGATGCCGGTAGCGCCGGTAATTCTGATCCAGCAGCATGCAGAGATAGCAGGTTCTGTCGGCCTTGTCGTGAAGAATGCTGGGCGGGTGACGCAGACGCCTCTTCTTTCGGGATTGCTTCGGAAATATCAAGCCATTCATTTCCATCATCTGGCTTCTGCTTTTGTCAGAATCATCTGTAGCACATCTGTTTCCTCTTCCGTTATATGGTGGGCCACACTTAGAAGCTCACGAAGAATACTCATAGTACGTTCTACTCCTCCGGTCGCCGGCATGTCAACCATCTGCTTTTCCGCCTCCGGAAACTCCACATTATTGGCTTCTGCCTCTGATTGGTGATAATCTTCAGGGAGGGCTTCCGGGTAATCTCCAGTCTCCACCTGGCCCGGAAGTTGCTCCTCTGCAGCCGGCTCCACGCCTATTTCCCCCTGCCGGTCTTCTGATGCCTCCTGTTCGGGGGTAAAATCGGGTTTTCTTCTAGGTTTTCCAAGGTTTTCTTGCGCCGGCGCAACTTTTTCCGCTTTGGCTTTAGTGACTTCTACGACCGGCGGCGGCTCCGGTGCTGCCGGGATACCAAAATAAGCCTCATATGTCTTCTTGCCCTTGTCGGAAGAATCGAAAATATCTTTAGTGATTGCCAGGAAGTATTCCCAGCTCACTGAGTCAGGGCTCTGCCCGTGCTTCTTGATTTTAAGCCCTTCTTGCCGGCTGTACAGCATCAGGAAGATCAATCCTTTTCGATAGGTTCGGTTGCCGGACGGGTTGACCAGATAGACCAGCTCGTCCAGATCAGCTGTATTCTGTATGCCGGCGCCGTAAATTCCGTTTAGAATATCCGGATTGTCCTTGTAGAACTGGACAATTACTTGTTGCAGCTCCGTGATTTCCCCCTCTCCCGGAACCGTCCGGTTGAACTCCTTTAGTTCCCGGATACTCTCTCTGGTGGTCTCAGGCCGGATTAGTTCGAAGTCAGCATCCGGAAGAGTTAGCATTTCTGCCAGCTTGGTGCTGCCGATACCGACGAACTCCGGGCGGAGCTGTTCAGAATTCCCATCCAAAGAATACTTCTTATTAATTGCAATAAACCTTGAGACAGTGGAAGGCGAGAGGCCATATTCGCATTGCGCAAATGTCTCCATATTTTCGTAATCATCCTGTTCATACAGTTTTTGTTCTTTGATGGCCCGGAGGGTGTAGCCGATCCGGACAAAACTCTCGGCTACACCATTTAAATCCTGCTTCAAACGTTCCTTCATTGTGACCCAGTCGTCCAGGGTCATCTGTAAATATTCCATGCTGCCTCCTTTATGCTGTGATTTCAACCTTTTCTCGCTTCAGGTTCCTTATCATCGCTGTGACCACCTTGGAAATTGTGCTGTTGTAATCCGGCTGCCGGTTATATTCCGACCGGCATTGTAAGACCTTATTGGTTAATACATCTATTTCAATGGTGTAGTAGGGCTTATCAGGGTTATTTTTCCTCCGGAGAAAAAGAATTGCTTTAACCCCTTTTGACATATTCTCCATGTAGTGATCATGACTTCCAACGCAGTGATGCAAGGCTCTGCCTTCCTGCATAATTTCCTCGCAGTTCGCAGCCGACCGGATTATGTATTCTTCCGTCTCGTAGCAATATCGCTTATACGCCATATTTCTAATTCCTTTATCCAGTCTGGCATATTTTCTTTTTTCGGCTTGTATTCTTACCCGGTCCGCTCTTGCGTTTCTGATTTCAACCAGCTCGTCATGACGGGCTTTCAGATCCTTCGGGAGCCTTACAATATCATCTCCGACATCCATCCCCTCCTCCTGCGCCATTCGAAGGTAATCCCTCCATATGGTTATGACATTCTTAGGAGCAATCCGCTGCTTTCTTAGATAATTAACCATGCGATTCACGGATTTTAATTCCTTCAGGATTTCTTGGACATCACCCGGAGATATGTCTTTCAGCTGCAGCCATTCCAGTGATTCTGCGGATATACGGCTCCCGCTCTTCATTTCGTACTGCAGCCATTTCATTGCCACGAAACCGCCATTCATCTGCCTTAAACGGTTCAGATGATTACCATCCAATTTCAAAAGCTCCTTTCCAGTCTCAGCATGCACATTAATGTAGGCCCCAAGATTCCAATAATGATTGGTCATGTCGGCCGCCAAATTGGTCAGGCCCATCTTAATTACATACTCCAGGTAGGGCTGACTGCTATATTTTATAATAAAATTATTGACCTCCAGCCGCTGCCGCTGCTCAGCCAGCAGGTTCAAACCGCTATTCCCCAACGGCCCGCCTCGGAGTACCTCCTGCACATTCCCCGGATATAGGTATCCTGTGCCGAATCTTTTGTTGATCGGATTGCTGTCCCACCATTCCTGTTCGCACTCGTCCGCCTCATGCAATTGGCCGTACCAGACTTTTCCCCACGTTCCCGGCTTGTGGATGATAGCTCGAATGTCTTCCAATAGATCAATTCGTTTCTCGTTGCCTTCCCATGTACCTATCGCGCGGAACTTTCTTTCAATCCATTCGTCTTGCCTAAAATCCTGTAGGAGTGTTACATTCTCCTTTCTGTTGATCTGATGCGTGCGGCTCTTTGCCTGGAGCTCTCTTCCGCACTTCGGACAGATGCTGACATGATTGTGGCTAAGCTTTTTCTTTTGCCAGCTTTTAGCACCGCAAGCGGTGCAGGAATAGTAAAAACGTTTTCCCTGCCTTCTGAAGAAGAGATAATTTTCCGGGAAGATTTCATTCTGGATCCACGCTTCCATTGCGGGCGGCACCAGATCAACTTCATCCATCATGGCTTGGACTCTATCTCTTTTTCTGATGCGGGCGCGTGTTGTACGGTCGGATCGTATATGGCATTCCCACCTGTCCACGCTGTAAGTTCCCAAATATTCGGCGCATCGTTTCTCGCTTTCCTTGTCTGCAAAACATATATCCGGATCCCAGCACCACCCGGTGATCACCCCTTCTCCTTTACTCAGTCTTTCCACATTGTTTAGGGAGCAGGTTTTCCATTCTCCGTTCACATAGGCGGTATACTGCTCTTCTTCTCTGTCTGCAAAGTATCTGGCTACCAGTTCGCCGGTAAAGGAGTAAATATCAATGTTTAGAATTTCTTTGCCATCGATGCTGCAGATCTGGCTTACACCCTCAACCGTCTTTTTGATTTCCTCCGGGCAGCGGCATGGAACAGCTGCTAAAAGTTTAGCTCTTCGCATTGTACCTACCTCCCCAGATAGTAATCCCTGGCCATTTTATATACGGCAGCATCATTTAACCATGGACGTTCCCTGCTGACTATCTTACGGGCTTCCTTCTCGATGTGCGCCATGCACCCGGCCAGGCTCTTTTCTTTCCTGCGGATTGCCTCTGCCAGCTCTGATTTTTCGGTCCTGGCAATAAGGTATTCGACGATCGGATCCGCTGGAATCTTTTTGTTATACTCATTGACCGCCTTGTCTGCCCTTTCGATTATCAGCTTTCCGGCCGCGGCCATCATGGCGTCGCATAACTCAGGGATTTCACCCTGGATATACAGATCCGTGATGTCCGGTTCAATCCCGTTTTCTTTGGCTAGCGCTCGGAGGCCGTCCAGATCACCTTCGTTATACAGGCCCTCAGCGGCCATGTTTATTTCTCCATAAGAGTCAAATTCTCCAAATTTTTCAAACATCTTTGTCCTCCTGCTTCTTCAGTTCCGCCCGAATCCATCCGGAATAGGAATGGGATCCGCGGCAGGTGAGTACTTCATGACCTTTGATCTTCGTCCACAAGGCCCGCCACTCGATCCGGTTTGCCACCGGCGACCCTTTGGCCGTCAGAAAATCTTGGCTTGCCCATAAGACCAGGTTATGATCAATCATGTCCAGCACAAAACTGTCCCTGGTATGTATGTGCAGCCGGCAGGGATTAATGAGCCGGGCCGCCGCCTCTGCCATTGCCTGTAATATGATCTGATGATAGGTTCCCTCTGCCTGGCCGAAGCCCTCACGGGTTACTGTCCGGCCGGAGCCGGTCTGATACTCCAAAACATAACCATAGCGGCGTTTCCGGGGTTTGGGTGATGCACTATCCGTTTCTATGTATAGTTTTACTTTGTATGGGTTTTCCTCTGGCATTGCCCCTCCTTTCTTCTAGCCGGACAAACGTGTAATGCCGGTACCGATGGCCAGTCACTGGATTGATCCCTGCTATCAGGGTGTCTTTTTCCAAGTAATATCCTTCAGGAGGCTTCGGTTCCCGATTCCAAGCTATTCTGTGAAGTTCCTTTCGCTTTGGGATTGGAATTTCCAGGTTCCGGCTGCGGGAAAAATGCTTTACGGCAATTGGATTGCCCGGGTCCGGCTGCTTTGCCATATAGTCTGCCAAACCCCGGAAATCCCCTCGTTGGTACAGAAGCTCCAGGTGTACGCTCCCCCGGCCCCAGCAGTCCGTAATTAAGATATCTCCTTCAGGCACCCGGTTTACCACCAGGTGATGGTGGATGCCTCCCCGGCTGCCAACCTCAATGACCAGCATCCACTTAAGGACCGCTCCTATTTTTTTATAACGGCGGCGGAGCCGGTCCATGAAGTTACGGACATCTCTTTTAGCAGCTGCTATATCGGGAGGGCGTTCTCCCTTCCGATATGTCAAAGTGATCCAGTAATCATTCGGGATAAAGTTTTTCTTAATCAGGCGTCGAATACCTTTTTCGCGGTTCTTCTGATTCTGCCTGGCAATCTGCTCGGCGGTAGCTTTATGCCTTAACTCCCTTGCCTGCCCCGGTGCTCCATATCGCCCTATATGACTTTCTTCCACCTCGATGGATTCTTCGAAAATATATTTTTTGCGTTCGTACATACTCCACCTGCCCCTAAGTCTAATATGCTTATCAAGTCTGAAAACGGTCAGAAATTCACCGTTTTCCTTGACTTTTCAGCTCGCAGGTGATAACATATAAGTGGTTGAATTATGTGTTATCACCTGGTATTCATAGAGCTGACATCTGGAAATGTCAGTTCTACTTTTTTTGTCTCCTCGCATCCTCAAGCCACTGCTCCAGAGGCTTGACATCCTCCAATTTCCCGACCATATCAATCAGGTCGCCGAATACTGTGGCGGTTCCGCCCTGGCACTCGATCCGGATGCCGGTCCCGTTCCTAGTCAGAGGCATCCGGTAGGTTGTGCCGTTCGGATTTATACGGGTTCTTCTTGTTGCCTTACTCATGTCTTAATCCCTCGTTTCACTAATGCCTCTCTCCAGTACTCCTTGACCTTATCAGTGCAATGAGCCATTGCATCCTCCCAAGTCGGCCAGCGACCGTGTTGGTCATAAAATATGTACTGATAGACAAGGCTTTCTCGATCGTGTGGCAGATAATGGTCATGTTTGATTCCGCATTCCGTGCAGGTACCCGGCGGTGTGTTTCCCAACAACGTCATTTTGTGGTGTTCTTTCAGGTATCCCATTACAACGCCTCCTCTTCACTACATTCGCACAGCGCCTCTAAGTCTTTGATAAGCCTCTGGCAGCGGTTGGCGAAATCGTGGTTTTTAAAGGAAATTCCTTCGGAAAGTGTTAATGGGGTTCCCGCTACAAACCCGCTCCGCTTTGCTGTCGCATATATATCAAACCCGTAGTTACATAACTCGACAGAGACAAAGTGTCCTTTTTTCTGTGCTTCCAGGGCCGTATCTATAATGTGGTTGTAGATTTCCCTGGCTTCCGCTGAATATCTATCCATTTTGTTCCTCCTTACTGAAGTTGCATTTCTTCGCCCACATGGTCACCGCCTCCGGAGCCTCGCCCCGATCCAGCGCCTGCATATGAAACAATGTGTCAATGATTATGCTCTGTGCCTCGCCTGTGCTTGCCGAAACCAGCTGGTTAATCAGGTACTGCTTGATCATGTCGATTTTCTGCTTGTCTGTCATATTCTTATACCACCTCCTCTCACAATTGCTAACGTGCTTATAATAAACAGCCCAATCCCTACCAAGGCCGCCACCGGCGTACTCATCCTGTACAGTATCAGGATGACGAGCAGCCATGCTGCCAGATAGGTAATGATCTTAAGCACGATGACGGCCTCATGGAGCCAATACTTAAGCTGATTCATTGGTTACCCCCTCTATTGGTTGCACATTAAACGGGTCTGTCAGATCCATACCCTCAAAGTCCCGCAAAAACTTTAGTAACGCCGTTCGCCGGCATTTGTACGAGCCGAGTTTTAAAAATGGCAGCAGACCAGCTTTTCGCAGCTTGTGAATGTAGCTCACGTTACACTTCAGTAGATCGGCGGTTTCCGATACCGTATATAAGATTTCCTCCACTTACTCTTTCCTCCTTTCCTCATTTTCCTTACAAGTTTATTTCGTAACCATTTGCCAATCATCCGCCATTAAATCGTCCGTTGTAGGATTCCAGTTCTTACAGCGGTCGTGTTTTTTTCCGGGATATCCCGCTTTGTCAATAATAATGCAGGCGGCGTACGAATTCGTTGGCTTAATTACTGTTCGAATCACAGGAATTCCCTCTTCAATTTCTTTTCTTGCAATAACTCCATTAACTTCTATAGCTTTTTTGACTGCTTCGTGTATAAACATCTTTTTTTGTCCTCCTGCTTCTTTTTATACCAGCCTATCTCTAAGTGCTTCGACCTTGCTTTGCTTTATTTCGTAACCACTTGCCAGTCATCAGCCACTAAATCATCCGCTGTAGGATTCCAATATTTGCAGCGGTCGCTTTTTTCTTCGGGGTATTCCGGCAAGTTTTCGGTAATAAAAATACATGTTGCACGCAGTTTTGTTGGTTTGATTAGCGTTGGAAACATATGGTCTCCCTCTTCAATCTCCGCCCTTATAATGTATCCGTTAACTTCCATGGCTTCTTTTACTGCTTCGTGTATATGCATCTTTTTTTGTCCTCCTGCTTCTCTTTCATATTGACCTTGGGTTCGTTCTTCAACTTCAGAAATGGCTCCTTGTGGGCCATTTAATCATCTAAATATCTGACTACTTCCCAATCGTCTGCCATCAAGTCTTCTGCGCTTGGACCCCACATGCGACAAGAGGATTGATGTACCGGATAATTTGGCGAATGCACTACACAATAATCTGGTCCGTCTGTCGGTTTAATCCTTATCCATTTCCATCCGTCCTTATTGGCACGCCTCATATATAAATCTTTTCCTACTATTTGTTTTACTGCTTCATTAATGAGCATTCCCTTCTCACCTCATTTCCGTGTTTGTCAAGCTTGTCAAGTGTCTACATCTCTGTATCTGCCTTTCCTCCTGTTTTGTTGCCATATTCTTCCATCTCGTTTATAATTGTCGTATCGACACTGCCATGTTGAAATACGAAAGAAAGGAGCTTAATAATGGGACTTACACCAAGACAACCTGTGGACTCATCTAAATACGATTGGGCTTATTTAGATAGACTCCTCAAAAGCGTCCTAAAGCGAGAACACGACATTGCAACAATTCGTATCTCCGATTACGCAATGACCGAACAGGAAATAGTATCCGAAGTGGAAAAATGCGGGTACATCGTGTCAAAATCAGCTGACGGAGTGTTTTTAAAAATCGAGTAGCAACCGGCCCCCTCTTCTAACGAGAGGGAGCTACTTCTTTTTCCCCATCTCTATTTTTAAATTTTCAATTTCTGATTGTTGCTTCGTCACCGTACATGCTAATTCACATACATCTGTTCTTAATGTGTTTATTGCATTTTTTAGTTCGTTTTTGGTTTTATTACTAAACATCTTTCTTACCTCCTATCCTTCCAAAAAGTGCTCAATTGCGACCACAAAGTAATCAGCCTGTAAGTCAGCACCAGGTTCTTCGCGTTTTGCTGCCTGCTTTTTATTTGTGCATACAATTCTCTGGCTGCACGATTACAGTTATATCCCTTCCCCATAGTACACCTCCTATCCTTCCAAAAAGTACTCAATCGCAACCCCGAAGTAATCGGCCAGAAGCTTGAGTTTGTCCACTTTAGGGGCGCTTCGTCCTGCCTTCCAATCACTAAATGTTGAAGCAGATATGCCTGTTGCGACAGCAACTCGATAGGCTGAAACTTTATGTTCCTTTAGTAGCTCTTCAAATTTGCCGTACATTTCTTCCCACCTTTCTTTTAGGAAAATCAAATTCCCTCTTGATTTGTTTTCGGAAATCCGTTATACTCATAATAACCACATTACTTGTACAAAGAATGCAAATTAAAATCGCTTTCTTTTAAGGATTTCCGAATTTATGTTTACAGCATATTTTAGATTTCCTTATTTGTCAAGTGATAATTTATGATTTCCGAAATTCTTTTTCAGGAAGGTGAATTATGTACGACAGATATTTAGAATTGTTAAGGAAAAAGGGAGTTAAATCATCAGATGTGACAAAGGCTACGAAGATCCCGGCTTCTACTTTTACAGATTGGAAATATGGGCGAAGCAACCCCGGAGCGGGAAAATTACAAAAAATAGCCGACTATTTCGGTGTATCAATTGATTATCTTATGACCGGAAAAGAGAAGGAAGATGGTTATTATGCTAATCCTGAAACCGCCAAAATCGCGCAAGAAATCTTTGAAAACAAAGAATTGCGACTCCTTTTCGACGCATCGAGAAATGCAAAGCCGGAAGATTTAAAGCTTGCGCATGATATGCTGCTGGCCTTGAAGAGGAAGGAGCGCGGTGACATTGACTAAAGAACCGGATAATGTGTTTGTGCACATTATGAACCTGCCAGACGGAACTAACGAAATGGTTTCTCCGAATGAAGACGGCACATATTCTATCTTTTTAAACGCCAAGTTATCAAATGAGGGACAAATAAAGGCTTACAGACACGCCATGCAGCATATCGCACGGGATGATTTTCACAGCTACGCGGATGTCCAGACAATCGAAGCCGAAGTGCGCAGAGAAGCACAGGCTTTGACCACTCCGCCCGTCCTTGCCAAATACATCAAGAGGTTGGAACGCATCCAGAGGAGACGCAGAAAGATACAGCGCGAATTGCGTGAACGAACCAAGGCACTTGAGGAACTCGACCAAATCATTGAGATTGAATTTTTCGCATTGGCTGAATATCAGAAACTGTACGGGAATGATTTGTAAGGTGCGTATATGGAGATAAAAATTAGTGAGCAAGAGTTGCTGGCACGAGTAAAAGCCTATAACCACATGGTGGGGCTGACCGGTATCATAAGATCTTACGAGCACGGATGCAGAAGTCTGTACGAGATGGCAGAATATCTGGAGGTAACTGAGACGTTTCTGGCAGACGCTTTAGAGGCGTACCGGCTAAAGTACGGCGAAGGAACGATGATTGATAATTACTATTTGATGTTTGAGCCATATCTGAGTGTGGTAAAGATGCTATAAGTCTTGCGACGTCGCAAGACAGGAGCGGGAACATGGAACAGAGGAGGAACTAATAACGTATGGATAATATACAAAATTATAATGAACATACTTTTGAAAGCATTAAGCACGTCAACAAATATGGTG